>ERZ835880.2555-NODE-2555-length-11917-cov-6.594335_pt1 | contig 11917 bp, 13 predicted proteins | sample MGYA00519944_ERZ835880 | MGnify/ENA primary metagenome ERZ835880 (study PRJEB31850, sample SAMEA3708787) | human gut metagenome | biome: human gut; feature: human-associated habitat; material: faeces | place: China | collected 2014 ... | reverse complement strand
AAGCCATTTGACCAAAAGAAAAACATCCCCCGCGCCACCAGCGCGAGAACCAGCTCAAAGAAAAAACCAGCCCTGCGCTCTGGTCCGCGCGGAGCGCAAGCCACTTGACCGAAAGAAAAACATCCCCGCGCCACCAGCGCGCACGCCAGCTTAAAGAAAAATATAATCCCGCACACGCCCGCCCAAAAGCAAGGATTCTGTCATAAATCGCTGCCCAATCGAAGAAAGGATGCCCATAAGAATGGAAAAAAACATTGCTGTCATCTGGGGCGACTGCTCCAGCCCCGAGATCGTGAAGCAGACCCTCCGCGTTCTCGATAAGGTGGCCGAAAAGTACGGCCACACCTTCCACTACACCGACGCCGCAATGGGCGGCGAGGCCATCGACAAGTACGGCGACCCGCTGCCCCAGCATGAGCTTGACAAGTGCCTCGCCGCCGACAGCGTCCTTCTGGGCGCTGTGGGCGGCCCCAAGTGGGAGGGCCTGCCCGGTGAGCAGCGCCCCGAAAAGGGCCTGCTCCGCCTCCGCGCCGGGATGGGCCTCTACTCCAACAACCGTCCGGCCAGGATCTGGCCCCAGCTGGCCCCGGCTAGCCCTCTCAAGCCTGAGATCGTGGCCAAAGGCATCGACTTCATCATCGTGCGTGAGCTGATCGGCGGTGTCTACTTCGGCAAGCACGAGACTTACACGCTGGAAAACGGCGAGAAGCAGGCGGTGGACTCCATGCCCTACTCGGAGCACGAGATCGAGCGCATCGGCCGCATCGGCTTTGAGACGGCCATGAAGCGCCGCAGGAAGCTCTGCTGCGTGGATAAGGCCAACGTGCTGGATACCAGCCGCCTCTGGCGTGCGGTCATGCACCGCCTGCAGGCTGAGTACCCCGAGGTGGAGTACAGCGAGATGTTCGTGGACAACTGCGCCATGCAGGTCGTCAAGGACCCCAGCCAGTTCGACGTCATCGTTACCGAGAACATGTTCGGCGACATCATCTCCGACGAGGCCTCCATGATCACCGGCTCCATCGGCATGATCCCCTCGTCCAGTCTGGGCGACGGAACCCGGGGCCTGTACGAGCCTATCCACGGCTCTGCCCCCGACATCGCGGGCAAGGACATCGTCAACCCCACCGCCTGCATCCTCTCCGCCGCCATGATGCTGCGCTACTCCTTTGGCATGACTGAGGAGGCTGACGCCATTGAGAACGCGGTGAATAAGGTTCTGGACAAGGGCCTGCGCACCGCCGACAACATGAGCGAGGGCTGTACCTGCCTCGGCTGCACCGCCATGGGTGACGCTATCCTCGCGGAGATTTGAGTTTACCGGAAAGTAATAGGATAAAGTGGTAATATCCCGCCGCTGTTCGCTGTTTGGTGAATGGCGGCATTTTTTCTATAATACAATGTCAGCAAATTCCGCTTTCGGCCTTAAAGTGTGAAATAGATTCATTTGACAAAACAATTTATGTAAACTATACTAAATCCTATCTTTAACAATAAAAATAGCCCGTGTGCAGGGATGGATAAACAGAGATAGGATGGGAAAACCGATATGCTGACACTGGATAAGATCTACCACGCCGCCTTTGTTCTCAAGGATGTAGCACGCAAGACAGACCTCATCGAGGCACCCCGGCTCTCCAAAGACTGCCAGCTCTACCTCAAGACCGAGAACCTGCAGGTGACCGGCAGCTTCAAGGTGCGCGGCGCTTACTATAAGATCAGCCAGCTCTCCAAGGAAGAAAGCGACAAGGGTGTCATCGCCTGCTCGGCGGGCAACCACGCACAGGGCGTGGCGCTGGCCGCTACCCGCCGCGGCATCAAGAGCATCGTCTGCATGCCGGACGGCGCGCCCATCATGAAGGTGGAGAACACCAAGAACCTCGGTGCGGAGGTCTGCCTCGTACCCGGTACCTACGACGACGCCCACGACAAGGCCGTAGAGCTGCAGGAAGAGACGGGCATGACCTTCATCCACCCCTACGACGACGAGCAGGTCATTGCCGGTCAGGGTACTATCGGCCTCGAAATTCTCGACCAGCTGCCTGATGTGGACGCCGTCATCGTGCCTGTGGGAGGCGGCGGACTCATTTCCGGCGTGGCCTTCGCCATCAAGAGCCTGAAGCCCGACGTCAAGGTCTACGGCGTGCAGGCCGAGGGCGCACCCAGCATGTATCGCTCCCTCCATGAGCACAAATACCAGACCCTTTCTGCAGTCTCCACCTTCGCAGACGGCATTCAGGTCAAGACTCCCGGCGAGCTGACCTATAAGCTTTGTGAAGAGTATGTGGACGACATTGTCACCGTCACTGAGGACGAGACCGCAGCCGCCATCCTCTCCCTGATGGAGAACCAGAAGCTGGTGGCCGAGGGCGCAGGCGCTGTGCCTGTGGCGGCGGCGCTCTTCCACAAGCTGCCCATCGAAGGCAAGAAGGTCGTCTGCCTCGTCTCCGGCGGCAACATCGATGTGAACATCCTCAACCGCGTCATCACCCGCGGCCTCGTCATGAGCGGCCGCAAAGCCAACCTGACCATCGCGCTGGAAGACAAGCCCGGCCAGCTGCAGCAGGTGGCTGACATCGTCTCCCGCTGCGGCAGCAATGTGGTGTCCGTCCTCCACGACGGTTCCGACCCCAACATGCCCATTTCCAGCTGCTTCCTCAAGCTGACCCTCGAGACCCGCGACAACGCCCAGATCGAGCAGATCCGGCAGGAGCTCACCAAGGCAGGCTTCCAGCTGGTGGCCGAGCGCGTATAACTTTATCGGTAAATGCAGAAACGCCGCCCGAACGGGCGGCGTTTCGTTTTGTCAGCCGATGATCTCGTACTGGAAATATTCGCACTTGAGCTTGCTGCCCACGTCGATTTCCGGCGGCAGGAGCGCCAGCGCCACCGGGTTCAGCTCGTCGCTCTCGATGTCGGTGCGGCGCAGGTTGACGTAATCGCCGTCAAAGCTCACGACTTCGTAATACCAAGGCCCCATACTGTTTCCTCCCGTGATTCATTCCTGTGTATTCTCTTTTTCCTGCTTCCGCCAGTGGCAGTACGGCCCGAGGATGCAGACGGCGGCGAGTATCATCACCGCGAGGATGATGCTGGTGACGGTCTGATTGTCGGAGAAAAAGTAGAACAGCAGCTGCCCGCCGCCTACGATAAGCTCCAGCACACCCAGAAGCCTCTGCCAGAGGCGGCGGGCCTCGGCGCTGGCAGATTTCAGCCGCTTGCCCAGTATGCCGGGCAGCTCGAGGCGGAGGACGTCCGCCGCGCCCCATACCAGAAAAAGGATGCCGAGAATGATATGGTCCATAAGCTACGCTCCTTTCTGCGTCACGTGCTGAACAGGAAAACTTTTACAGTGCAAGTATATCATATTGGTGAGACCCCGGCAAGGATGGGATTTGCCTGCCCGGCTCAGAAAATTTGGATGGAACCGCCCGGCGGGCTTGTGGAATTTTGAAAAATATGCTATACTATTCTCTACTGATGCGCCATCGCCAAGCGGTAAGGCAGGGGACTTTGACTCCATACCGAAAGGCGGCTTTATTATATCGGATTTATATGAAGCTTTCAAGATTATCGGTGATTCGATGATTTTGAAGGCTTTTTTCTTTTCTAAATTTAACAGAAAGATTTGCTGTGCCGGTCAGAAAGAGATTTTTTGAACGCATAAGGTGACCAATAAGGCTACCAAGGGCCGATGAAAAGGGTGGTTGTATGGCAAAATCTGAAAATAAGCGCCGCACAAAGGGCGAAGGAAGTCTCGAATTTAACGAGAAAAAGAAAAAATGGGTCGCTCGAATCACAGCGCATAGGGCAGACGGTTCATCTTTCAGAAAAACTTTTGAGGGAAAGACGCAGAAGGAAGCCAAGAGCAAGCGGGATGAATGGTTAAGACATCATAAAGAGGAATCAGAGAGAATACGCTCCAATGAAGCGTTTGGAAAGTATGTAAATGAGTGGATGGAGAACGTGGGACGTAATGGAATCAAAGCCCAGACCTATAAAAGGAATGTACGAACAATTAGAACCTATGTTGTGCCATATTTGGGAGAATACAGTCTTTCTGAATTGGACACAAAGACGATTCAGCTTGAATTGGTAAACCGCATGGCAAATGAACCGAACGCAAAGACAAAGATGCCCAATTCATTTTCTACAATAAAGAAGCCATACGATATTGTACACGCTTGCTTGTCATACGCTGTTAAAGTAGGAGATATCGCTTCAAATCCATGTGACAATGTAGTTCTCCCCAAGGAACGCAAAAGCGATGCAAGGCAAATCAGACCGCTTACAGACGAAGAAGCAAAGCGGTTTATCAAGGCTTGCAGTATGGGTGTGTCTTCTTATGAATGGGTTTGTGAGCTGATTCTGTACACTGGCTTGAGAATGGGAGAAGCCTGTGCGCTATGTCCTTCGGACATCAATTTAAAAGAAAGCTATATCAATGTTCATGCGACTTTGATAGAAGCACCTGACAGAAAAGCCGCCGGGACGGGATTCGTCTATCAAAACAAGACTAAAACCAATAAAGATAGAATGGTGTATTTAGGAAGCCGCGCCAAAGAACTGTTAGAAGAGCGTTTAGAGACCTGCCCGGCGGGCTGCTACCTTGCAAATCAAAAGCCTTTTCCTACAAATTTAATATATTTAGGGAGAGAATACAAGAAAGTGTGTAAGCGTGCCAAGATTGATAATGTAGTAGGGCCACATGATTTGAGACATACCTTTGCAACGAAGCTGATTCGTGCAGGAGTTGATATAAAAACAGTATCGGAACAATTAGGTCATAGCACAATCAGTTTTACGCTGAAAACCTATGTTCATACTGTAGAATCTGAAAAAGTGGAGAAAATGCAAGCTCTGAACTGGGATTGATATAGGAAGCGAACAAATAGATTTTTAAATTTAACAAAGAAAAGTATCATAGAGCCAAGAAAAGCCTGTCAGCTGCGTTCAATCGCGGTCTGACAGGCTTATTATATTGGTTATCATATTTTTTTGTAAATTTTGTTGGTTTTAGTGTTTCTTTTTAAGCTGCAATCAAATATTCTTTCTGCTCCATTTTTGCTTTTTCTCTGGCTCGCTTGGCAGCATCGAACTGAGCATGAACCTTTTTGTCAAGGCACACAATCAGATTGTAGCATTCATTATGCCTTTTAGATTCTGAATGATGAACTTCAACTTTCAAATCAGTAAAATCAAAAGGTGAAATGCCTTGCAAAGGGCCATTGATATATTGTGCCACAAGTCTATGTACATAAACTTTAAGCTTTGGATTATCGCATTTTAAGTATACATAATAGTAAGATGTTTCTGGTGATTCTGGATTCTTTGGATATTGGGTTAGAATTTCGGCATGATTGTGTTTGTATGATTTAATTCTGCTATGACTGCTAACTAGAAATGACTCTTTTGAATTTTGCATAGGGTATTTTCTAGTTTTACTGACCTCATATAAATCAATGAAAACCCAAAACTCTCCGGGTTCATCTTCAATATCATCAACACAATATTCAGAATCATAAATAAGCCGAACAATTTTCTTCATGGAGGTTTTTACTTGCTTTCCGTTAGAATCGATAAGGCTAATGTTAAAATCATCATCTGGGTATAGAATCTTATTCTTCCAAGTATTGATAATAGTATACTGCTTCATGCCATTAAGAATATTTTGAGTGATGATATATTTTGATTGCGGCAGATTATGGAGCTTGCTTGATAGGTCTATATCTAGGCCACAAAGCGTCCCATCTAAATTTAGAACATTCATAATTGATTTTACTCCTTAGATTATTAATATTCATTTCTGTTACCTCGTTTTTGTTGTTAAATTCTTTTTGATTTTTAATTGTAAGTGTACATAAATTTAAATTCCAGCCTTTCGGCTGGTCTAAGTTCTATAGAACATCAAAGTGTGTCCCTCCATAAAAATATTATTTTGTGATTGATATTCGGACTATAATAAATATCAAAACCTGTTGGAAATGATATTATTATCTCAATTTAACAAAGATTGGATGCAATGGCATTGAAAGCGTCAACCCAAGCATTCTGCTTATAATAACGTGTATGGCGGTGGGAGACTGAATTATATACATATAGAACAGCTCCGTTATAATCAATACTAAGAAGATATTTTACTCCGTTATTAACGATAACAAGTAAATCTGAAAAATAAAACTCAGAAAAGCCATATCTTTCTCTTAAATTTAACAGATAATTTTTGACTTTTGGCTGTTTGTAATCATTCCATTCTAACCAATGCTTAGACCTATTAGACGTAATATCCTTTTTCAATAGGGAATTTCCTCCTGTCGATAAGCAAAAATAGTAGAGTCGAGTCGATAATAAGAAATATTGTGTGAATTTAAGTATTAATTTTGACTCTTTATGTTAAATTGTTTCTTCCTTTATAAGAAAACGAACTAGAAAATGGCTTGAATACTGGACTTTTTGATGGTGGTTGACAGAAAAAATCTGACAATATCAATCTTCATCGTTAAGATATTGATATAGCAATTTTCTAAGTCTTGAAGAAGGAAGATATAAATATACGGGTTTATCTTCTCTGATTGCGCTACGCCAAATCCATTGAAGGAGCTGAGCGAGAGCGTATGTATCAGCGTCAAGGGGATATCCCTTGGCTGCTAAATAATCAGAGATAACAGGAGATGGATAAATATTCAGCAGATAGGTAAGAACTGTTTTATCTTTAAATTTATTGGTTGCCCGGCAATTACAAGCAAGGAAATTAACTCTACAGGAATCACGACTCTGACAACCTAAGCAGCCGTTTCCTTTTCTACTATCACGTTTTGCACAGCGATACTTTAATCTAGGACAATCGAATTTATTAGCGTACTGCTTGAAAGTAGACCAAAGACATTCGTTTTTGTAAGCTCCACGGATATGTGAAATATAGTTAACTGCATTGTTTTTTAGTTGTTCAATGGATTTTTTGGCAATTTTACTCTTCTTGGAATCAAACCAGCTTTTAGATAGAGCAGAATCGGCTTTAGCCGTGCTATTGAGTTCTTTCTTTGTTAAATAATTTGTGTTAAGAGGGCCTTCGTACATATTTAGCAGAGATTTGATTCTTTGCTTCTGTTCAGGTGTAGTTGGACGAAATCCCTCTTTAAATTGATGTCCTGTATCAGCCTGCTCAACATGATAATAGCCGTACTTGATATGATTGATATTCAGGTAAGATGTTAAAACACAGCCATCAGAAAGATAGGTAAGAATGAATACTCGGCCAAAGGCTTTGAAAACTTCTGCATCGAACATCCAAAATACTTGATTTTGAGCAAGTTCAAAGAGGTCTTGGCGCTTGACTGCTTCCATGTGACGTTTATAGTCACCTTTATAAGAATCATTCAACCAGATAAGTTGCTTTGTATCCGGGTCGATTTGGAGTAATTCTTGTTCTTGCATGATTTCAAGGTCATTGAGTGTAACTTTATGAGGTTCGATAGTAGAGAGTTCTTCATCCAGAATTAAACAGTAGTCTCGAATATAATCCATAGCATCTTCTCGCAACAGTTTGAACAATTCGTGAGAGATAGCAACATTGAATCCTTCTCTAAGCAGACGGAGAAGGTCACCGCTCTTTGATTGGATTGCGCCGGTATCATCTGGCTGCTTGAAATCCAATGAAGGACAACCTTCTTGAATACGGCTACATTCGCTGAGTAAGGGACTGACATAAAGATAATGATGGTCTGGATGCTGATTGATATAGTTGATGGCTGCACTGGTCTTGTAACTTCCCATAATGCTATCAACGATGTTGATTTTACTGCTTATAACTAACCCTTCTTTCTTAAATTGACAAGTGGACAGAATAAGCCATCTGTTCGGATGGAAAGCTCTTCGTCCGCTCTGTGTTGAGAATTGTAGCACTGTTTGTTGAGGTTGTCAAATATTACTCGTGTCTACGTTATTTAATTATTTAAAAAGTTGCCTCCTTATGTCGTGATTTTAGCCAAATCGGGTGGGAATCAGCCTCAAAGCTGGAAATTTCATGCGCACATCTTACAATTGAAGGTAATGTAACCTGACAAAAGTTTGTGAAAAAAAGAAATCAAAAGGCCATCGCCGGTGCATTTCACGGCACACCAACAAAATTATACATTTTATGTTCGATGCTGTGTCAGTTTTCTTGATTCATCTTTTAATATGCGGCCTTAGCTCATCTGGTAGGGCGGCACCTTACAAAGGCGTGGATGCTCCTTTATTCTACTCTGTGCGATGATGGGCTACACCGGCAATCCAGAAAAGCGGCTTCCAATATTTGTAAATCGCGGATTCTTTTTTAAATTTAAGTGAAAAGATAACCCTTCCCATGGTGGCGGGAAGGGCTGATATCTGAATTTACTTTTGTTTCGGCGTGAAGAAAACACGGTCAGTAACCCAATAGCCACGCTCTTTAAGCATCTTATCAAGCGTTGGGCGGCTAATATGGAGCTTTTGCGCCATCTGACCTTTAGTCAGTTCACGACGCTTGTATTGCTCATAAGCAGCATAAAAAGCTTTATCGTCAATCTTCTTAACTTGCCCGCCTTTAAATTTTCCCTGCTCTTTTGCAATGGCGATGCCTTCACGTTGCCGCTCTAACAAGTTCTCCCGTTCAAATTCATTAATAGCGGCTATCATTGTAAGCATCAATTTTCCGGTCGGTGTGCTGGTATCAAGGTTTTCTTTGTTTGATACCAAGTGAACGCCTTTCTCCTGCAACTGCTCCACGATGGACAACAAGTCTTTCGTGCTGCGTGCAAGTCGGCTGAAATCATGGATGTAAACCGTATCGCCTTCACGCACATAGTCAAGCATGGCTTCAAGTTGGGGGCGATTCATATTCTTGCCACTGACCTTTTCGGTAAACCACTTGTCGATGTTGTGCTTCTTGAGCGCTTCAATCTGGCGTGCTTCGTTCTGCTCTGCGGTGCTGACTCTGACATACGCAATGTTCGACATATTCTAAAACCGTCCTTTCGGCTGAGTTATTGTCCTTACATTTAGTATTATACCATAGTGTAAAATCAAAGTCTATAACTTCATTTACAAGTTTGCAAATAATTCATAAATGGACTTGAATTTTACACTATCGAAGCCGAATTAAGCGTAAAGTGCAAGTATACTCTGATTTAACAAAAATACCTGCCCTATAAAAACAGGACAGGCATTTTAATGTTTTTTTAAATGATTAAGAACGTAAAGGTTAAGAAAGTGTTTCGGAAAGACCTTTAGCATTTCTTACGGTATTGGGAGCTTTGAAGCTGACAGCAATACGCCCTTCTGCTTTTCCGCTAGAGATGAAGTGCTCATAGTATCTTACGTTATCATCACCAAAGAGAGCAACGAGGTCTGGATTATTAGCCTTGTAAATGTCAAGATTGAATTTGCTGCTGCCTTGACGACCTTCCTTCATTCCAAAATTAATGAAGTGTTCAAACAGGGCTCTTTGATTATTACCTAATGCTTCATTTAAGTCAGGATTATAGTTCAGATAGTCTTTATAGTTATAGACATCGGAATACTGGTTGACTTGTGTCGTAAAAGGCTTATTGTCCAAATCGTGATTAAAATATGGAGAATAAACCGAATTACCGGAAACAACGGTTTTAGAACCATCCATGAATATAACTTCAGCTTTCGTTACACGAAAATCTGCGATAGTGAAGTTATACCAGCAGATTTCAAAATAAGAATAGTCTTTGTATACTGCATTAGCGATTTCATCTGCAGACAAAAAAGTTTCATCAAGGTTTCTACCACTAGCATAGTAATTTCCAAAGCTATCCATGTCGATAGTATATTTAAGGCCTGAACCATTATGATATAGTGCTGGATTAGTGGTATTAATATAGTAGCCTGTATAGTAGCTGGTTTTAAATGGGTCATCATCAGCGCAATAAGTCTTAGTGTAAGGAGTTGTGCTACTAGAATGCAGAACTGTTTTATAAATAGGGCCAACAGTTTCTGCAATTATACTAGACCGGTTACGAATATCACATTTTACAGGGTCTCCAACAGCGTTATAAGCAGTCAAATGCCACTCGATGTATTTAATAGGCTTATCCGAATTGCTTCGATACCAAATTTGCGGACTGACACCACCAACAGAGTTCATGCTAAAATCTGTCCACATGACCTCAACAGCGGGCTTCGCTCCAGCTGCAAAGCATGGAACTGCAAGTAAGCAGCATAAGAAAGCCGTTACAGCAATCGTCAAAAATCTTTTCATTAAACGTTCCTCCGATTCACAGAATGCTTTTTGTCTCTAACTTAACTTTGAGAATCTTTTGAGAAAGTATATAGTTGATAATGGTAAAATTTCTGAACTATCCAATAGGCAATAAGGACACCTGCTATCTGTGCAAGAATATCCCAAACATCAAATGTTGCGTGTACACAGGAAAGCAACTGAAAGCATTCTGTAGCAGTTGCCCAAAACAGGCCGTAATATAATGCCTTATGCGAATTTCCTGTGCTTAAAGCAATCGAACATTCTAGCGAATATGCCCAAAGCAAATCGCCTAATTGGTACTTAATAAATCGGCCAAGGATGCTTTTGGGATAGACTTCGTGATATAAAAGCACTCTTATATGTTGAAAGTAAGGGCAATAATTTTCTGCTAAATCAAATAAACCGTCCTTGTGAATGAACACATACAAGAGAGTGCCCGCCAAAAGCGGAAGGGCAATACTTACATACCAAAAAGCGGCTATAGACATATGTCTTTTGGATTTTTGCTGAATCATGTTGTTGGAATAAGATAGATGAGCGTACAAATAATAACAATCACAATCGTGATGATGGTGCCTGTTTTTCGGGCAGAAGCATCTTGAGTGGCTATTTTATCTTGTTGGGCTTGCGTTGTATCGTTGTACATTCCTATGATGATTGCCTGATGGGCGTTGTTTCCAACAGTAACCAAACTTTTGGTTCCGTCTTTCCAGTGGATTTCAAGCATAATTTCTTTTTGGTTGGAACCAAGTAACAAACCTGCGTTGCCAATAAGAGCTTGTCCAACAAAGGCGCTTGCAACATCATTTGACGACGTGCGGTTGACCTCTGAGACACTTTCAACATTTAATTTGTTGATGTAGTGAGCTTGCTCGCCGGACGCTAAAACGTATGCTGATTGACCGTTTGTAGACACCTTTATCTCTGCTCCTGTGTATTCACCAGCTAAAACTTTATCAGCCATTATGACATCCTCCTTTTTTGGCATATCCATACACCCATTGTACGCTTTGCCTGATTGAATGTCAATAAAACTATGCATGATTGGATAATTTAATATCAAAGACTGTATAGTAAAGTAGATGCAGGAAGGTGAACAACATGATTTCAGACAACATCAAGCGTCTTCGGGAGAATGCCGGGCTTTCCCAAGCTGGCCTTGCTCGTAAGCTGGGCGTTACGCGTGCCAGTGTCAATGCTTGGGAAATGGAGCTTTCTGCACCGACTGCGCAATACCTGATAGCCCTTGCACAACTGTTTCACACCACTACGGATGATATTTTAGGGCTTGAATCACAAGAACAGATAGTGCTGCGCGGTATGAATGAACAGGAAAAGCGGCTGGTATATGATTTGATTTCGTATATCACGGAGCGAAAAGACGAGAAATAAGACCAAAAGGCTACTGTATCAACATAACACTGGATGCGGTAGCCTTATAATAAGGTGACCATTTGGGCAAAATTTAGAGCGAATCGTCTTGACACAATGCAATTGTTCAGTTAAAATAGCATAGTAATCTTTTGAAAGCACACACAATTCTTGCTGAATTTGAAATTATAAGGTGACCAATAAGGCTACCTGATGATTCAAAGAAAAGAAAAATAACGATAATGCGCCATCGCCAAGCGGTAAGGCAGGGGACTTTGACTCCCCCATCGTAGGTTC
>ERZ835880.2554-NODE-2554-length-11919-cov-10.622303_pt1 | contig 11919 bp, 9 predicted proteins | sample MGYA00519944_ERZ835880 | MGnify/ENA primary metagenome ERZ835880 (study PRJEB31850, sample SAMEA3708787) | human gut metagenome | biome: human gut; feature: human-associated habitat; material: faeces | place: China | collected 2014 ... | reverse complement strand
CCATCCTGACCAGCCGCGTGGTGGACCGCCCCATGCGCCCGCTGTTCCCCAAGGAAATGCGCAATGACGTGTGCATCACCATGACCGTCATGAGCCTGGACCCGGACTGCAGCCCGGAGATCGCCGGCATGATCGGCGCTTCTCTGGTCACTGCTGTGTCGGACATCCCCTGGAACGGCCCCATCGGCGGCGTGCAGGTAGGTCTGGTGGACGGCCAGATCGTGCTGAACCCCACCCAGGAGCAGCGCAAGGTGAGCGACCTGGCCCTGACCGTAGCCGCTACCATGGACAAGATCGTGATGATCGAGGCCGGTGCCAACGAAGTGGACGAGGACACCATGCTGAATGCCATCAAGGCAGCGCATGTGGAGATCAAGAAGATCATCGAGTTCATCAACCGCATCGTGGCCGAGCGCGGCAAGAAGAAGATCGACTTCCAGGTCGTGGGTCTGGACATGGACATGTTCCACGCCATCCAGAACAAGTATCTGGACGACTTCAAGGCCGCTATGGACACCGACGATAAGAACGTGCGTGACGCTGCTCTGCGTCCTATTCTGGACAAGATCGCCGAGGAATACCCCGACCTGTCTGCTGCGGATCTGGATCTGGTGAGCTACAAGATGCAGAAGTTCGTCGTGCGCCGCTGGCTGCTGGACGAGGGCAAGCGTGTGGACGGCCGCGGCATCAACGAGATCCGCCCGCTGGCTGCGGAGGTGGGCATTCTGCCCCGCGTGCACGGTTCCGGTATGTTTACCCGCGGCCAGACCCAGGTGCTGACTACCTGCACCCTGGGCGGCACCAAGGACAACCAGCTCATGGATGACCTGACCGACGAGCAGACCAAGCGCTATATCCACCACTACAACTTCCCGCCGTACTCGGTAGGCGAGGCCCGCGCACCCCGCAGCCCCGGCCGCCGCGAGATCGGCCACGGCGCTCTGGCCGAGCGTGCCCTGGTGCCCGTGCTGCCCTCTCTGGAGGAGTTCCCCTACACCATCCGCTGCGTGTCGGAGGTGCTGAGCTCCAACGGCTCCACCTCGCAGGCTTCCATCTGCGGCTCTACGCTGGCTCTGATGGATGCCGGTGTGCCCATCAAGGCCCCTGTGGCCGGCATTTCCTGCGGCCTGATCACCGAGGGTGACCGCTGGATGACCATGCTGGACATCCAGGGCGTGGAGGACTTCCACGGCGATATGGACTTCAAGGTGGGCGGTACCCGCAAGGGCATCACCGCCATCCAGATGGATATCAAGATCGACGGCCTGACCTACGACATCATTGCTGAGGCCTTCGAGAAGTGCCGCAAGGGCCGCCTGTATATCCTGGACGAGATCATCAAGCCCGTCATCGCCGAGCCGCGCCACGAGCTGAGCCGCTACGCTCCCAAGATGTTCAGCATGATGATCCCCACCGACAAGATCAAGGACGTGATCGGCAAGGGCGGCAAGGTCATCCAGGACATCTGCGCTACCTGCAACTGCAAGATCGACGTGCAGGAGGACGGCCATGTGTTCGTCTCTGCCGTGGATCAGGAGGACGCAAAGCGCGCCATCTTTACCATCAAGACCATTGTGGAGGACCCCGAGATCGGTGCCATCTACAAGGGCAAGGTCACCCGCCTGATGAACTTTGGTGCCTTTGTGGAGATCGCACCGGGCAAGGAAGGTCTGGTGCACATCTCCAAGCTGGACACCAAGCGTGTGGAGCGCGTGGAGGATGTGGTCGCCGTGGGCGACGCCATCGTGGTCAAGGTGACCGACATTGACCAGCAGGGCCGCATCAATCTGAGCCGCCGCGACGCCATCCTGGCTCTGGAAGCCAAGCGCGCAGAGCAGGCCCAGCAGTGATCTGATGGGGACCCCGTCAGGCAGACCGTAAGAATATGATGAAAGATCCGCTGTTTCTCCAAAGGAACGGCGGATTTTTTGTGCTGGACGCACTGCGTCTGTGCGCGGTATAATCAGAAAAAAGCGGACAGCATGAAAGGAAGAAAACCCATGGAAGAACATCACATTCCGCAGGCGGTGCAGATCCGCAATGCCCATGTCCACAACCTCAAGAACATTGATGTGGACATCCCACTGCACCAGATCGTGGGCATTGCGGGCGTGTCCGGCTCCGGCAAATCCTCGCTGGCACTGGGCGTGCTGTATGCGGAGGGCTCCCGGCGCTACCTGGATGCCCTGTCCACCTACACCCGCCGCCGGATGACTCAAGCCGCCCGGGCGGGCGTGGACGAGGTGCTGTATGTTCCGGCTGCGCTGGCCCTGCACCAGCGGCCCGGCGTCCCGGGCATCCGCAGCACCTTTGGCACCGGGACCGAGCTGCTCAACAGCCTGCGGCTCATGTACTCCCGTCTGGCCAGCCACCGCTGCCCCAATGGGCATTATCTGGCCCCGTCGCTGCGGGTGGCGGCCGGGAAAGAGCTGCTCTGCCCGGAATGCGGGGCGCAGTTTCTGGCCCCGTCGGCCGAAGAGCTGGCCTTCAACTCGCAGGGGGCCTGCCCGCAGTGCGGCGGCATCGGCACGGTGCGCACGGTGGACCCCGCTACGCTGGTGCCGGATGATTCCCTGACCATCGACGAGGGTGCCGTGGCCCCGTGGAACAGCCTGATGTGGTCGCTGATGACCGACATCTGCCGGGAGATGGGCGTGCGCACCGATGTGCCCTTCCGGGACCTGACCGCGCAGGAAAAGGAGATCGTGTTCCACGGTCCGGCGGAGAAAAAGCACATTTTCTATCACAACAAGAATTCCAATCAGGCAGGGGAGCTGGACTTTACCTATTTCAATGCGACCTACACTGTGGAAAACGCGCTGGCCAAGGTCAAGGACGAAAAAGGCATGAAGCGGGTGGAAAAGTTCCTGAAAGAGGACATTTGCCCTGCGTGCCATGGCACCCGCCTTTCGGCAGCGGCCCGCGCCCCCAAGCTGCGGGGCCTCTCGTTGGATGAGGCCTGCCGGATGCCCCTTTCGGAGCTGGTCGGCTGGGTGCAGGGCGTGCCGGACAGCCTGCCCGCAGAGATGCGCCCGATGGCGGAAAACATTGTGGAATCATTCACCGGCCCGGCAAAACGACTGATGGACCTGGGGCTGGGCTACCTCACGCTGGACCGTGCGGCCTCGACCCTTTCCACCGGAGAGCGCCAGCGCATGCAGCTGGCCCGCGCCGTGCGCAACCGCACCACCGGGGTGCTCTATGTGCTGGACGAACCCAGCATCGGCCTGCATCCCTCCAACATCGTGGGCCTGACCGGCGTGATGCACGACCTGATCGCGGACGGCAATTCGGTGATCCTGGTGGATCACGACACGCAGATTTTAAAGGAAGCAGACTGGATCGTGGAAATGGGGCCGGAAGCCGGAGCAAAGGGCGGCCATGTGATCGCACAGGGCACCATCCCGGCCATCGAGGCGGACCCGGCGTCCCAGATCGGGCCCTTCCTCTCCGGAAAGGCGGACACCCTGCGGCGAAAGCGCGCATTGGCGGACGCCCTGTTTGCACAGGGAACACTCCATCTTTCCACCGCGCAGCTCCACACGGTGAAGCCGCTGGAGGTAGACCTGCCCAAGGGGCGGCTGACCGTCGTGACCGGCGTGTCCGGCTCCGGCAAGACCACGTTGGTGCTGGAGAGCCTTGTTCCGGCACTGGAAGCCCGCATCGACGGCAAGACACTGCCGCCGCATGTCCGCGCCCTTGACGCGGAGGGCATCGCCCACGTCAAGCTCATTGATGCGACCCCCATCGGGATCAACGTCCGCTCCACCGTTGCCACCTACGCAGGCGTCCACGATGACCTGCGCAGGCTCTTTGCGCGGTCGCCGGACGCAAAGGCACACGGCTACAAAGCCGGAGATTTTTCCTACAACACCGGGTCCCTGCGCTGTCCCGGCTGCGACGGCACCGGCGAGGTGAGCCTGGACGTGCAGTTCCTGCCGGATGTGAACATCCCCTGCCCGGACTGCCGTGGTTCCCGCTATGCCCGGGCGGCCGGACTGGTAAAACTGACCGGCCCGGCGGGGCAGACGGCCTCGCTGCCGGAGCTGATGGACATGGACGTGAACACGGCCATCAATTTTTGCCGGAATATGAAAACGGTCTGCCAGAAGCTGAAGGTCCTGCAGCAGCTGGGCCTTGGCTACCTGACTCTGGGCGAGGAAACGCCCAGCCTTTCCGGCGGCGAAGCCCAGCGTCTGAAGCTGGCCAGCGAGATCGGCCGGACCCAGACCGATTCCGTGTTCGTGTTCGACGAGCCGTCCATCGGCCTGCACCCGCTGGATGTGCAGGTGCTGCTGGGGGTGTTCCAGGCCCTGCTGGACAATGGTGCGACTGTGGTGGTCATCGAGCATGATCTGGACGTCATCCGCAATGCGGACTACATCATCGACATGGGCCCCGGCGGCGGAGATGCCGGCGGGCGGATCGTGGCCTGCGGCACCCCGGAGCAGATCTGTAACGACCTGGCCGGCATCACCGGGCGGTATCTGCGCCGCTGACGGCTGCAGTTTGCTGTTGTGTTTTGCGCCCGGATATGCTATCATCGGGCCAGAAGCAATGCGAGGAGGAGTTTTCTATGATCCAATTTGGCCTGCGTCTGCACGACGCCGAAAAGCTGTCCCTGGAGCAGGTGCTCCCGCTGGTACGCCAGCGGGGTTTTACCTGCGCTCACCTGGCCCTGAGCAAATCCCTCAAGGAGGTTCCCAACACGCCGAGCGCCCTCACCCCCGGTTACGCCGCCTATCTGCGCCGCCTGTTTGCCCAGAACGGCATTGACATTGCCGTGCTGGGCAACTACCTCAACCTGGCCCACCCGGACGAGGACGCTCTGCACGCCATTCAGGAAAAATACTACGCTCATATCCGCTTTGCCAGCCTGCTGGGCTGCGGTATGGTGGGCACCGAGACGGGCGCACCCAACGCGGAGTACAAATTCTGCCCGGAGTGCCGCAGCGACGCGGCCCTTGCTACCTTTATCAGGAACTTCAAGCCGGTGGTGCGCTGCGCCGAGCAGTACGGTGTGACCATTGCCATCGAGCCGGTGGTCAAGCACATCGTGTACGATGCCAAGCGTGCCCGCACCGTGCTGGACGAGATCGGCAGCCTCAACCTGCAGATCCTGCTGGACCCGGTGAACCTGCTGAATATGGAAAACGTGGACGCCCGCGAGGACGTGTTCGCCGAGGCCATCGAGCTGCTGGGCAAGGATGTGGCCATGATCCACTTCAAGGACTTCCTGCGCAAGGACGCCGGCGGGCAGCTGGCGGCCACCGGTGCCGGGCAGGGCGGCATGGGCGATTACCGCACCATCCTGCGCTTTGCCAAGCAGGAAAAGCCCTGGGTGTTCGCCACACTGGAAAACACCACGCCGGAGAATTCGGTCCAGTGCCTGCAATACCTGCAAAAGCAGTACGACGAATGCTGAATCTGCCCCAATCACAAAAGGGTCTGCTGCCGGAAACGGCAGCAGACCCTTTTGTGATAGAGAAATCAATCCAGATCCAGTTTGTTCTTCATCAGCCAGTTGGTGGCGGCAAAGTAGACACCGCACAGCACCGCATCGGCCAGCAGGGAAATCAGCACGGCGCGGAGATAAAACCGATTGGTCGTGACCTGCCAGGTATCACCGGAAGCGATGACTACCATATCCAGCCCGACGGTGTTGTTGGTGTAGGGCAGCAGAGCCACAAGGCGGTTCTGCACAATGTTCAGGATCACAAAGGCCGCGATGCCCACCAGCGCAAAATGCTGCTTGAACTGATGCCCGATCATGCAGGCGGTGTACAGGCACAGGATGGAGCAGACCAGCGTGGCCAGCCACTCGATGGCCGTGAGCAGTAGCATAAAGCCGCTGACATTCAGAACGCGCTGCAGAATATCTGCCAGCAGCCGGAAGTCGCGCACGGCACCGGCCCAGTCCGAGAAGATGCCGTTGACGTTCAGCATCCCGCACAGGAAGAATACACCGAGGGAAAGCGCGATGACCAGGATGCTGCACAGCAGCCACACCATGCTGGAAATGAGCTTGGACAGGATGAGCTGCGCCGGGGTGACCGGCAGGGTGTGCATCAGATAACCCTCGCGCCCCAGCAGGTTGCGGGTGAACCGCTGGATGATGGTGAGTGCAGTGATGACTGCAATGGCGACACACAGCATCAGGTAAACGATCGTGACGACGGCGAAGGGAAAATCAGAAGCCAGCGCCGGAAAGCGGAAGAACGCCCCCAGCAGTGCAGCAGCAGCCAGAATGGCCAGATACAGCCCGCCATAAATGCGGCCGGTGGCCTTGAACTCATACTTTAAAAGTTTGCTCAGCATTTGAATACCTCCCGGAAATATGCATCCACGCTCATGCCCTCAGTCTCGCGGAGCTCCTCCACGCTGCGATGGGCGAACACCCGGCCGTCCTTCAGGAAGATGGCCTCGTCCAGCACCGGCTCAATGTCCCCGATGAGGTGGGTGGACAGGATGACCGTTGCGTCCTTGCTGTAGTTGCTGATGATGGTGTGCAGGATGTAGTCGCGGGCGGCGGGGTCCACGCCGCCGATGGGCTCATCCAGCAGGTAAAGCCGGGCCGCGCGGCTCATGGCCAGAATGAGCTGCACTTTTTCCTTGTTGCCCTTGGAGAGGGTCCTGAGCTTTGCGGTGCGGGCAATGTGCAGGGCGTCCAGCATCTCAAAGGCCTTGGCGGGGTCAAAGTCGGCGTAAAAATCCGTGAACATGCCCACCAGCTGCTCTACCTGCATCCAGTCGGGCAGCCAGTCGGCGTCCGGCAGGTAGGAAACAAGGGCCTTGGTGTCCGGGCCGGGGGCCATGCCGGCTACCTTGATGCTGCCGTTGGGGCCCAGCAGGCCCACGATGCGGCCAAAATTCACATGCAGATCCACGCCGTCCAGCGCGGTCTTGTCTTTGTCGTAGCACTTGGTCAGTGCTTCACAGGTCAGAATCTCACTCATTGTGCATCCTCCTTGGTGGTGTCCAGCTGCTCCAGCAGAGCAGCCGCGCGTGCAGGGCTGTAGCCGATGCCGCGCATCTTGACCAGAAATTCTTCCGCCAGTTTCCGGGCGGCTTCGGTCCGAAGCTGTTCGATCAATTCGGTGTCCTCCGTAACATAGCGGCCTGAGGTGCGTTCGGTGCGCACCAGACCTTCGGTTTCCAGCTGGGCCAGGGCCCGCTGCATGGTGTTGGGATTGACCCCGGCGGCTGCGGCAAGGTCCCGCACCGAGTCCAGGTGCCCGCCGGGCGGGTAGGTGCCTGCCAGGATGCGGGCCTTGAGCCGTTCCACCAGCTGTGCATAGATCGGGCGGCTGGAATCAAACTGTTCCGACATACTGTTGTCTCCTTGTATTGCTGTATTAAGCGCTTGATACAATAATACACGATCTGCCCCGCTTGTCAAGCCCTTTTGGCAAAAAAAAGAAGAGCTGCTGCGAAAAAATACGCAGCAGCTCTGAAAATCAGAACAAATTTACTCCAGCACCAGCAGCAGGCTCATCTTGAACTTGCCCTGTGCGGTCACGCTGTGCAGGCCGTTCTTGTCAAAACGAAAGCTCTGGCCTGCGGTCAGCTCGTAGTCCTGGCCCTCGTAGCCGATGATGGCCTTGCCCTCCAGTGCGGCCAGGATGGCGTTGCCGGGAGCACGGTGCGGGGTCAGGCCGGTGCCCTCGTCAAAGGCCATCAGCACGAATTTCATGTTGTCGGTGTGAGCCAGGTCCAGGTTGGCGATGCTGCCCTCTTCGTAAGAGATCAGGTCCTTCAGTTCGGTGGCTGCGCCTGCTTTGAGGATGCTGTTCATAGTAAGGTTCTCCTTTTTGATGATGATTTCGGTATAGATAAGGCCGTTGTCGGTGCGGGTGCCGCACAGCGTTCCAGGCGGCACCCAGAGCAGCTGGCCGGGGTGCATGGGGACGTCGTGGGCGTCGCTGCCCAGAACAAAGGTCCCGCTGCCCTCACCGCCCAGATACAGGGTGGTGCAGTCGTAGAACTCCGGGGTGATGGAGGTGCCTGCGCCCAGCGAAAACCAGGTGACGGGCACCTCCTGCCCGAGCTGTGCCGGGCGGGAAACGGTCATGGCCGGGCGGATGGGTCGCACCTGCGAGGGGGTGAAGGGCTGGTTGAACATAAAACGGACTCCTTATGCGGAAAGCGGAGCCGCCGGTTCCGCTATGACAACGGCAGACGGCTCATTTTTTATAGTGTACCCCTTTTGTAGGGTGAAATCCGTGGTTATAACCACGGAATATGAAAAATAACACGATCCCTTCAAAACGATGCAATCTGTCCAGAAAAAATGAGGATGATATCAAAAGTTACAGAGATTTCATACAATTCTGCATTGCAAATTTTTTGACGATGTGCTATGCTGAAAGGCAGAGAACCGCCGCCGGAATCGGCGGCGCAAATGAGTTTGGAGGATTTGACTTATGGCTGATCGCATCGTTCTGAATACCATTTCCTACCATGGCCATGGTGCCATCGAGAACATTGTGCCGGAGCTCACCGCCCGCGGCTACAAAAAGGCTTTCGTCTGCTCGGACCCCGACCTGATCAAGTTTGGCGTTACCAAGAAGGTCACCGACCTGCTGGACGCCGCAAACTTTGCCTACAGCGTGTACAGTGAGATCAAGCCCAACCCCACCATTGCCAATGTGCAGGATGGTGTGGCCGCTTTCAAGGCTGCCGAAGCAGACTGCATCGTGACCATCGGCGGCGGTTCCTCCATGGACACGGCCAAGGCCATCGGCATCATCATCAACAACCCGGAGTTTGCGGACGTCCGCTCTCTGGAGGGTGTGGCTCCCACCAAGAAGCACGCCGTGTTCACCATCGCGGTGCCCACCACTGCCGGTACGGCTGCTGAGGTCACCATCAACTACGTCATCACCGATGTGGAGAAGAAGCGCAAGTTCGTCTGCGTGGACACCAACGACATCCCCGAGATCGCCGTGGTGGACCCTGATATGATGTCCTCCATGCCCAAGGGCCTGACCGCTGCCACCGGTATGGACGCACTGACCCATGCCATCGAGGGTTATATCACCAAGGGCCACTGCACGATCTCCGACATGTTCCATCTGGAAGCCATCAAGCTGATCAGCGAGAGCCTGCGCGGTGCCGTGCAGAACACCCCGGAAGGCCGTGAGGGCATGGCTCTGGGCCAGTACATCGCCGGTATGGGCTTCTCCAACGTGGGCCTGGGCATCGTGCACTCCATGGCACACGGCCTGTCCGCCCTGTATGATACCCCTCACGGCGTGGCCTGCGCCATCCTGCTGCCGGTGGGCCTGGAATACAACAAGACCGTCGCCGGTGAGCGCTACCGTGCCGTCGGCAAGGCCATGGGCGTGAAGGGCATCGACGAGATGAACGACGCCGAGGCAGCCGATGCCACCATTGCCGCCGTCAAGCAGCTGGGCGCCGATGTGGGCATCCCCGCAAACTTGCACGGCATCCTGAAGGAAGAGGACATCCAGTTCCTGGCCGAGTCCGCTTATGCCGACGCCTGCCGCCCTGGCAACCCGCGTGACACCAGCGTGGAAGAGATCGTGGAGCTGTACAAGAGTCAGCTGTAACCCTACAGCCTGAACCACCCGCGTAAACCAAAGGCCCCGCACCGTTCCGTTCGGAACCGGTGCGGGGCCTTTTGGATGATGCACTGCCGCAAAACTTATTCGGCTGCGCGGGACTGCTCCACAAAAGCGGCGATCTTGTCCACCTGGATCTCGGCCACGGCACGGCCGGTGTCGTACACGCGGCGCAGCTGGGCGGGGTCACGCTCCATGGAGCCGATCTCCAGCGGGATCGGCGGCCGGATGACAAAGGCCTGGCCGGTCTGCTCCAGCATGGCCACATGTTCCAGTGTCTCGTTGTAGCGCTCGTGGCGGTCGGCCACGGCCTCCACAAAGGCGGGGTAGCGCAGGTAGCGCGCCCGGATGGCGGGCAGCATCTTGTTTTTCTTTTTCACAAAGTCCTTGGGCTGGGTCAGCACGATGAGGTTGCGCTTGTAGCCGATGGACTCAAAGAAGCGCACCGGGATGGAATCTGCAACGCCGCCGTCCAGCAGCTGGTAGTGGCCGATCTTCACGATCTTTGCGGCCAGCGGCATGGAGGACGACGCCTGCATCCACTGGATGTCCTCGGCGTCGCCGGTGCGGCACTTGTGGTAGATGGGGTCGCCGGTGCGCACATCGGTGCACACCAAAAAAAAGTCCATGGGATCTTCCCGAAAGGTTTTGGCGTCAAACGGATCCAGCTTTTCCGGCACGGTGTGGTAGCAGAACTGCTCGCTGTACAGGTTGCCAGTGCGCAGCAGGTTGCCAAAGCTGGCGTAGCGCTTATCTTTGCAGTATTCGGTGCTGTAGCGGATGGTGCGCCCGATCTGGTGCGACTTATAGTTGCAGCCGAACACGGCCCCCGCCGAAACACCGATGGCACCGTCCACCGTGATGCCGTGCTCCATCAGCACATCCAGAACACCGGCGGTGAACATGCCGCGCATAGCCCCGCCTTCCAGTACAAGTCCCGTTTTCATAACCGTTCTCCCTCTCCTCCGATCGGCGTACAGGCACCGGTCTTTCTTCCAAGTATACTCAAAAATCAGCAAAGCACAAGAGCGCCGAAAGCCAAAAATTACAGAACTGTTTTGCGGAGTTTCGGTGCTTTTTGCCATAGGCATGCTTTTGGAAAAAGCCCACGCAGATGCAGCCCGGATTTTTTTAAATTTGGGCACAAAGCCACTTGCCAAAGGCAGGCACTTCCGTTATACTAGGTAAAATACATACAGGTTGCGGGCACAGCTTTGTGCCCCGGAATGGAAAAAGGCTGGAGGACAAAGACTGCTTATGAAGATGCTGGAAGATCGTATCCGCGCAGACGGCATTGTGCGCGAAGGAAATGTGCTCAAGGTGGACAGCTTCATCAACCACCAGATGGATGTCCCGCTGTTCCGCGAGATGGCCCGGGAGTGGAAGCGCCTGTTTGCGGGCAAGCCCATCAACAAGGTGCTCACCATCGAGGCCAGCGGCATCGGCATTGCCGCCATTGTGGCCAGTGAGTTCAACGTGCCGGTGGTGTTTGCCAAAAAGTCCATGAGCATCAATCTGGACTACAACAACTACGAGACCAAGATCCAGTCCTTCACCCACAAAAAGATCTACAACGTCATCGTGTCCAAAAAGTTCCTCACCGCAGAGGATCATGTGCTGATCATCGACGATTTCCTGGCCAACGGCTGCGCCCTGATGGGCCTGCTGGAGCTGGCACAGGAGGCCGGTGCCACCGTGGAAGGCATCGGCATCGCCGTGGAAAAAGGCTTCCAGCAGGGCGGTGAGCTCATCCGCAGCAAGGGCATCCAGCTGGAGAGCCTTGCCATCGTGGAATCCATGAACAGCGAGACCGGCGAGATCGTGTTCCGCGAGCAGCCGCATCAGAACTGAAACTCCTTCCGTCATCACGGAAGCGATGCCACCTCCCTCAGTGAGGGAGGTTTTTTTGCTGTTTTAGGTGGCTCGCCCTCTCAGGCGCTATCGCGCCAGCTCCCCCAGAGGGGGAGCCAAGAGCCTGACCGTAACGCTTCTTGCCTCTCCCTTTGGGAGAGGTGACATTGCGTGAGCAATGGCGGAGAGGGCGAGGCAGTGAACCCTTTTTACGCCCCATCCGTACTGTCCCCGTCTGCCGGCAGGGCAGTGGTCTGCTCGGCGGGGACGTCTGCGGCGGCGCGGGGCACGCCTTTGTACACCAGCGTCTGTTCCAACACCTCGGCACACACCGGGGCCGAAAGGCTGCCGCCGGCGGTGGTCCAGCTGTGGGGTTCATCCAGGCAGACCAGACACAGAAACTGCGGGTCGTCGATGGGCGCCACGGCTACAAAGCTGGCAATGCGGGCTTTTTCGTCGGCGCTGTCCAGCTTCTGGCTGGTGC
>ERZ835880.2549-NODE-2549-length-11943-cov-3.787685_pt1 | contig 11943 bp, 10 predicted proteins | sample MGYA00519944_ERZ835880 | MGnify/ENA primary metagenome ERZ835880 (study PRJEB31850, sample SAMEA3708787) | human gut metagenome | biome: human gut; feature: human-associated habitat; material: faeces | place: China | collected 2014 ... | reverse complement strand
CAATTAATGAAATATCATGCTTAATAAAATTATACATTACTCCCTACACAACCGGTTGGTTGTAGTCTGCGCGGCCATCCTCCTGCTAATTGCGGGAACGTATACCGCCATGCATACGGAAGTAGACGTATTCCCCGACCTGAACGCACCTACGGTAGTCATCATGACCGAGGCCAACGGTATGGCTGCAGAAGAAGTTGAACAGCTCGTCACTTTTCCTGTTGAAACTGCCGTAAACGGAGCTACGGGTGTACGCCGTGTCCGCTCTTCTTCTACCAACGGATTTTCCGTTGTCTGGGTAGAATTTGATTGGGGAACCGATATTTATCTCGCTCGCCAGATTGTTAGCGAGAAGTTAGCAGTGGTGAGTGAATCACTGCCGGTCAACGTTGGTAAACCGACACTCGGCCCACAATCTTCCATCTTGGGCGAAATGCTCATCGTCGGTCTGACTGCCGACTCCACTTCGATGCTCGATCTTCGTACAATTGCGGACTGGACTATCCGTCCCCGTCTATTGTCTACCGGAGGAGTGGCACAGGTTGCCGTACTCGGAGGAGATATCAAAGAATATCAGATTCAGCTGGATCCCGAACGGATGCGTCATTACGGCATTTCGATGGGAGAAGTGATGGCTGTGACACAGGATATGAACCTGAACGCAAATGGAGGTGTGCTCTATGAATTTGGAAATGAATATATTGTACGCGGTGTACTTTCAACTTCTAAAACAGAGCAACTTGGCAAAGCGGTAGTAAAGACAGTGAACAACTTCCCTGTCACGCTGGAAGATATTGCGGACGTAACCATCGGACCGAAAGCCCCGAAACTGGGAACTGCTTCAGAGCGTGGAAAATCTGCCGTACTGATGACTATTACCAAACAGCCGGCTACCAGTACGCTGGAACTGACGGATAAACTGGAAGCATCTTTGAAAGACCTGCAAAAGAATCTGCCACCAGACGTAAAAGTTTCAACGGACATATTCCGTCAAAGCCGCTTTATCGAAAGTTCCATCGGCAATGTGAAGAAATCACTCTTTGAAGGAGGTATTTTTGTAGTAATCGTACTCTTCCTGTTCCTAGCAAATGTGCGCACTACATTGATTTCATTGGTAACGCTGCCTCTTTCCCTGCTTGTTTCGATTCTGACGCTGCATTACATGGGACTGACAATCAACACCATGAGTCTAGGAGGTATGGCGATAGCCATCGGCTCATTGGTAGACGACGCCATCGTCGATGTGGAAAACGTGTATAAACGACTGCGGGAGAACCGTCAGAAAGCAGAAGCGGAAAGGTTAAGTACACTCGAGGTGGTATTCAATGCTTCGAAAGAGGTGCGGATGCCTATACTTAATTCTACGCTGATTATCGTTGTCAGCTTTGTTCCGTTGTTTTTCCTTAGCGGAATGGAAGGCAGAATGTTGGTTCCGCTGGGCGTTGCCTTTATCGTAGCATTGTTCGCGTCGACAGTAGTTGCTCTGACGCTGACTCCGGTGCTCTGTTCTTATCTATTAGGAAGCAATAAGACAAACAAGGAACTGAAAGAAGCTCCCCTTGCCCGTTGGATGAAAGGGATTTATGAAAAGGCACTGACTTGGGTGCTGGCACACAAACGAGTGACACTTGGAGGTACAATCGCACTCTTTGTGGTTGCGCTCGGAGTGTTCTTTACACTCGGACGCAGTTTCCTTCCTTCCTTTAATGAAGGATCGTTCACCATCAATATTAGTTCTCTACCGGGTATTTCACTGGAAGAAAGCAATAAAATGGGACATCGGGCAGAAGAGTTATTGATGACGATTCCCGAAATACAAACCGTAGCCCGGAAAACGGGACGTGCCGAACTGGACGAACATGCATTAGGGGTAAACGTTTCTGAAATAGAAGCTCCGTTTGAACTGAAAGATCGTTCGCGCAGTGAACTGGTAGCTGATGTACGTGAAAAGTTGGGTACTATCACCGGGGCAAATATAGAAATCGGACAACCAATCAGCCACCGTATCGACGCTATGTTATCGGGTACGAAAGCGAATATCGCTATCAAGTTATTCGGTGACGATCTGAATAAGATGTTTTCACTCGGTAATCAAATCAAAGGAGCGATCAGTGACATTCCCGGTGTTGCCGACCTGAACGTGGAACAACAGATTGAACGTCCGCAGCTGAAAATACAGCCTAAACGGGAAATGCTGGCTAAGTTCGGTATTACTCTGCTGGAATTTTCAGAATATGTGAATGTGGCTTTGGCTGGAAAAGTAATCTCACAAGTGTATGAACAGGGGAAGAGTTTTGACCTGATTGTAAAAGTGAAGGATGATGCCCGGGATGAGATGGAGAAAATCCGTAACCTGATGGTAGACACGAACGACGGCCGCAAAGTTCCTTTGAGCTATGTAGCGGAAGTGGTATCGGCCATGGGTCCGAATACGATCAACCGCGAGAATGTGAAACGTAAAATTGTCATTTCCGCCAATGTGGCCGATCGTGATTTGCGCAGTGTCGTGAATGATATTCAGAAACGCATCGACACATCGGTACAATTACCCGAAGGTTATCATATCGAGTATGGTGGACAGTTTGAAAGCGAGCAGGCTGCCAGCCGGACATTAGCGTTGACTTCATTTATCAGTATAGTGGTTATCTTCCTGTTGTTGTATAATGAGTTCCGCAGCGTGAAAGAATCCGGGGTTATCTTGCTGAATCTTCCGCTAGCATTGATCGGTGGTGTCTTTGCCTTGGTGATTACAACAGGGGAAGTCAGCATTCCGGCTATCATCGGTTTCATTTCCTTATTCGGTATTGCGACCCGTAACGGTATGTTGCTCATCAGCCACTACAACCACTTGCAGCAAGTGGAGGGGCTGAACGTGTACGACAGCGTGATACAAGGTTCTCTCGACCGTCTGAATCCGATTCTGATGACGGCTCTCTCCTCTGCGCTGGCACTGATACCGCTGGCTCTGGGCGGTGATCTGCCGGGCAACGAGATTCAAAGCCCGATGGCCAAAGTGATTTTGGGCGGACTTTTAACATCTACTTTCCTGAACGGTTTCATCGTTCCGATTGTTTATCTGATGATGCATCGCCAGCGTAGCGCCGGAGCAAATTCTCCATGCGACGTACCGGTGGAACAGGCATAATTATCAGTTAAATGTAGCTACTATGTATATAGAAACAAATAAAAAAAGTATGAAACAAATCATCATCATAGGCTCTTTGGTAAGCTGCGCACTTCTCACCCTCACGGGCGAAGTGCAGGCCCAAAGCGGCATCGAACAGGTTTTGAAGAATATCGAAGCCAACAATAAGGAGTTGCAGGCAAACGCCCAACTCATCACCTCGCAAAAGCTGGAAGCCAAAACGGACAATAACCTGCCGGACCCGACTTTATCATACGCCCACCTCTGGGGAGCGAAAGATAAAAACGAAACGATCGGCGAACTTGTGGTGTCACAAAGTTTCGACTTTCCGAGCCTGTATGCCACCCGCAACAAGCTGAATCGTCTGAAAGCAGGTGCTTTTGACAGTCAGGCGGATGTCTTCCGCCAAGAGAAATTGTTGCTCGCCAAAGAAGTGTGTCTGGACATTATCATGCTGCGCCAGCAAAAACACATCTTGGAGGAACGGCTGCGCAACGCGGAAGAACTTGCCAAAATGTACGCCAAGCGCCTCCAAACCGGAGACGCGAACGCCCTCGAAACGAATAAAATCAATCTGGAACTGCTGAATGTCAAGACGGAAACTTCGCTGAACGAGACGGCACTGCGTAATAAGTTGCAGGAACTGAACACGTTAAACGGCAATATCCCCGTAGTGTTCGAAGAAAGCACGTATCCCGCAACGCCTTTCCCTGCCGACTATCAGATACTGAAATCGGAAGTGCTCTCCACCGACCGCACATTAATGGCATTCAACAACGAAAGCCTCGTTGCCCGCAAGCAGATCGCCGTCAACAAGTCGCAATGGCTGCCGAAACTGGAACTCGGCTACCGCCGGAACACCGAAACGGGAACGCCTTTCAACGGAGTAGTAGTGGGATTCTCCTTCCCGCTTTTCGAGAACCGCAACAAGGTGAAAATAGCCAAAGCGCAAGCGCTGAACATCGACTTGCAGAAAGACAACGCCACCCTGCAAGTGGAATCCGAACTGGCACAGCTCTACCGGGAGGCCAAAACGCTGCACACCTCTATGGAGGAATACAGGAAAACTTTTCAGGCGCAACAAGACCTCGCACTGCTGAAACAGGCTCTGACAGGCGGACAGATCAGCATGATCGAGTATTTTGTCGAGGTATCCGTCATTTATCAAAGTCATCAGAATTACCTCCAACTGGAGAATCAATATCAGAAGGCAATGGCACGAATTTATAAGAGCAAGCTATAAATTCCCGCTTTATTTCGCCCGATTATTGAATAAATAAAAAGAATGCATTACATTTGGGGACTGTAAAAAAACACTAAACTATTATGAAAACTAAAACCCTCTCTTACACCCCCATCTTGTTTTGCATTCTTATTTTATGGAGTGCCTGTAAAGACGATGCCGATGCCCCCCTGCGGTTTTACGACAGCAAATACGAAGTGCCCATGGGAGGAAGACGCTACCTCGGAATCGAAAGCGGAAACGGAGACTACTCTTTGGAAATCGGAAATCCCCGCATCGCAAGTGCCGGAATCGAAAGCGGCTGGAGCGGAGTTCCCGCCGGACGAATGATTTACATATCCGGAATTCTCACCGGAAGCACGTATCTGAAAGTGACAGACAACGCCACACAGGAAACGCTCACTCTGCCCATTAAAGTGGTGGACTACTACGAAGATCTCAATCTGATACACGGCTCGTCCTCCCTGCGTCCCAATGGGGACGAGAACCTACTGCCGGGTGTTGACGACATTTTCCTTGTCAGCAACGCTGCCCGTGACGCTTATTTCTTCAAACAAGGACAACGAACCGCTTTTTCATCGGGACTCGAACTGATCACCAAAGGAACTTATGCACTGAAGCAAGGAGAAGACAACAAAGCCACGCTGACCCTTACCTTTTCATTGGATGCCGCACCGGCTACGGAACACCATTTCACCGTATGGGGGAACGCGTACCTGCTTCATCGACTGGACAAGAATTTACATCTGAACTGGGGCACGCCGCCCATTGGAGAAACACGGACATCACCTGCCCCGCCTCCGGCCTACACACTGGAAGAAATAACGGAAGGAGCAGAACCGGGAACAGGCAGACAGGTCGGTTTCATTCTGAATTATAAGGAAATACCCACTGGGATACTTCCCTAAATTATGGATGATAAATTAGCCGCGCTATCAAGCTAAGCATTCTATCCGTTCTCCATTTCTTTCGGGAATGATCTTTACAGCGTACGTATCTCCTCCGGCAAATACCCGCTACGGATACGCCACTCCTGCGGATAAAGATTATTGGCACGATTTCCGATATTCTTCACAAATCCGAGAGGAATATTCCGGTAAGTAAGCAAGATATAACCACGAGGGGCTGTTTCCGACAAGGTAATAGCCTCTTTTCGTAAATAAGCGATAGCCTGTTCATAACTCACCTCTTCGGTATCAAAAGCATCCTGCCGCAAGAGCGTAGCGCTCATCGCCAGCGCATGAGCGGGAATCAAATCTTTCCCTTTCACTTCACCAGTCAGAACGCCTGCCTGTATCACTTTCAGATACTGTTTCATGGCAGCCAGTTCATCGGTATATCGTTGCGGAAATGCGACGATGCCCGCGCCTTCCGCAGACAAGGTGTATTTTTCGGCATTTTCCAGCTTCAGCCAGTTCAGTGCCATCCCCATGTGTTCTTTGGAAACGGGAGAAGCAGCCGCTCCGCCTTTCTTATCTTTTTTCTTGGACGCCTTTGCTTTTGAGAATGAATAGGCTGCCGGTTCATCTTCCGCATCCGGTTTACGAAGTGCCGCCAGAAAGAATCCTTCGCCTTTTGTCTTATGAGGAAGAAAATGACAGACAGACAAACTTCCCTGAGATTCATCCTCTCCATCGAGTAAATTCCCTGTTATATTCCACTCGTTCCGCACCTCCAGAGGCAAGAGCTCCGCACCGAATTCCTGCTGAATCCAGCAGACGTTCTCTTCATCTTCTTTGCTATTATAGGTACACGTACTATATATTAATATGCCGCCCGGTTTCAGACAGGGCCAAATATCCGCAATAATCCGCCGCTGACGCTGCCAGCAGATCTCTACATTCTCCGGGCTCCATTCCTCCACAGCCACGGGGTCTTTACGAAACATTCCCTCGCCCGAGCAAGGCACATCGGTCAGAATGACATCGAAGAAAGACGGAAGTGCCGAGAAAACAGCCGGATCATTGTTGGTAACCACCACATCCGGATGCCCCCACTTCGTCAGATTCTCCGCCAGCACCTGTGAACGGTTCCGGATCACTTCATTCGCCACCAGCAGACTCCCTTCCGGAAGCACGCTGCGCGCATGGGTTGATTTTCCTCCGGGCGCCGCACAAAGATCGAGCATCACCACCGGAGACTCGACATACTGCCGCAGCACCTGCTCCACAAACATGGACGAAGCCTCCTGAACATAGTAGCAACCGGCATGAAACAACGGGTCGAACGTAAAAGTCAGACGCTCGTCAAGATAGTAGCCATCGGATGCCCAGGGAACTTTGTTGAAGGAAAAATGAGCAGAACTGTCTGTCAGCGAACTTAATCCTTCCTCCTTCATTCTCAATTTATTGATCCGAATGCTGACGGGAGGCTCCTGCTGCAAGGCGGCAGCCAGTTTTTCATATTCTTCATTGCCCAGTAAGGCACGGGTATAGTCGATAAAAGAAGCGGGTAAATTCATTTTTCATTTATTAATTCCTGCAAATATCAAAAATATTTCGTCTCTTTGCAACTTTCTGACATACGAACTACGTCTAACAGACAAAGAAACAAATAAAAGAATTAATATATGAAACGGATTTTAATTGCTTTACTGGTCATGATGACCATTTTCTCGCTGGCAAACGCCCAGAAACAAACGACTATCGTGAACGACTCTACCGGAAACGTAAAAGTGACCGTAACGAAAGGGAAAGGCAAGGATGCCAAGGTTAATGTCGGCAACACGGCCGTCACTGTGATCGGCATCGATGACGAAGACGCCGACACGACAAGTGTAGATACGGGCAAAGTGAGTAGCTCCTCGCGCGGCTCTCACGGAAAAGCGAGCTTCACCATCAGCTCTGACGACGATGACTTCCCGTTCAATAATTTCGGAGATGCAGTCGGAGGAGGTATTCTGGTAGCCATCATCAGCATCATTGCCATATTCGGAATGCCGGTATTCATCATATTTGTAGTCTTCTTCTTCCGCTACAAGAACCGGAAAGCACGCTACCGTCTTGCCGAACAGGCTCTCGCAGCCGGTCAGCCTCTTCCGGAAGAATTCATACGGGAGAACAAATCGACAGACCAACGTACACAAGGAATCAAAAATACCTTTACAGGCATCGGGCTCTTCATATTCCTCTGGGCGATTACCGGCGAATTCGGAATTGGCGCTATCGGACTGCTCGTCATGTTTATGGGACTGGGACAATGGCTGATCGGCTACAAGCAACACGCCAACGAGAATACCAAGAACAGAGAAACCGCCATCAGAAGCAACGACATCATCATCTCGGAGAAGAACGACGAAGAGAAGAACGAAGAAAATAGATGAGCCAACTCAACGATATATCGCTAGTCGCACAGGTCGTGGTGTTCAAGAACACCAGGGCCTTCGACCAGTTGGTACAAAAATACCAGTCGCCTGTCAGACGCTTCTTCCTGCATCTGACTTGCGGTGACAGCGAATTGAGTGACGACTTGGCACAGGATACATTCATCAAGGCATATACCAATCTGGCCTCTTTCCGTAACTTGTCGAGTTTCTCCACATGGCTATACCGTATTGCTTATAATATTTTTTATGATTATATTCGCAGCCGGAAGGAGATGGCAGACCTGGATACCAGGGAAGTAGACGCCGTCAACTGCACCGAACAAGCGAACATAGGGCAGACAATGGATGTTTATCAGTCACTCAAATCGCTGAAGGAAGTGGAACGAACCTGCATCACGTTGTTTTACATGGAAGATGTAAGCATCGACAAGATTGCAGGAATAACGGGAATACCGGCAGGAACGGTGAAAAGCCACCTGTCGCGTGGAAAAGAAAAATTAGCAACGTATTTAAAAAGAAACGGTTATGACGGAAATAGATAATGATAAACTTCTGAAAGATTTCTTCGCAGAAAACAAGCGGGAAATAGCCGACAACGGATTCAGCCGCCGCGTCATGCACCACTTGCCCGACCGCAGTAACCGGTTGGCACGCCTCTGGACTGTATTCGTAATGGCAGTAGGAGCCACGCTCTTCGTCACCCTGGGCGGACTGGAAGCCGTATGGGAAACACTGAAAGATGTACTCATCGGCATGATCAACCACGGCGCAACCAGCCTCGATCCGAAATCAATCATCATTGCAACGGTCGTCCTACTGTTCATGGCCGGACGGAAAGTAGTATCAATGGCATAACAATGCTTGTCACACTCTGTGCCAAGGGCTTGGCACAGTTGTGACACCGCACTGGCACAGCAGTGACAAGCCGTTGGCACAAGTGTGACAACGGCAGGGAACACAGCAGATCAGATGTATCGAACGAATATAATTCCCCAGATCAAGAGATTCTTGTTCATTTCTTCTGTTAAAGTATAATAAATTAGCCCTCCTCTCCCGATAGCTCCAAACATAGATGTTGTATCTTTGTTACTTTGTAAACTAAAATAGCGAGAAGAGTTTTGAAACTACGTATATTTATTTTATTTCTGTTTCTGTCTTTATTCCGTGCTCAGGCAGATGTCATCGACAGTTTGATGACGCATTCCAGAGACTCCATAGCTCTGACAAGTGACTCCCTTGTATTACGTTTCTTATCGGAGTCAGGGATTCCTATATCCGACAATAACAAGGTCAGGTTACTGAAAAGCGGACGAGAAAAATTCATTGATTTATTCAGCGCCATCCGCGACGCCAAACACCACATTCATCTGGAATACTTCAATTTCCGCAATGACTCTATAGCCAATGCGCTTTTCGATCTGCTGGCCGAAAAGGTGAAAGAAGGCGTGGAAGTACGGGCCATGTTTGATGCGTTCGGCAACTGGTCGAACAATAAACCGCTCAAGAAGAGACATCTCAAAAAAATACGGGAGCAGGGAATCGAGATTGTCAAGTTCGACCCGTTCACCTTTCCCTACATCAATCATGCGGCACACCGTGATCACCGCAAAATAGCCGTCATCGACGGTGAAGTCGCCTATACGGGAGGAATGAACATCGCCGACTACTACATCAACGGACTCCCCAAAATCGGCACATGGCGTGATATGCACATGAGAATAGAAGGCGATGCCGTCAATGACCTGCAAGAAATATTTCTTACCATATGGAACAAGGAGACTAAACAAAACATTGGCGGCGAAGCATACTTCCCCAAGCACAAGGAGCAGTCGGACAGCACCAATGTAGTCGTCGCCATCGTAGACCGCACACCGAAGAAAAACAGCCGTATGCTCAGCCATGCTTATGCCATGTCGATCTATTCGGCACAGAAAAACGTGCACATCGTCAACCCGTATTTTGTGCCCACATCCTCCATCAACAAGGCGCTTCAACGCACCATCGAACGAGGTGTGGATGTCACGATTATGGTTTCTTCCGCCTCCGATATTCCGTTTACTCCGGACGCCGCCCTCTACAAACTTCACAAACTGATGAAAAGGGGAGCCACCGTCTATATGTACAATGGCGGTTTCCATCATTCCAAAATCATGATGGTCGACGATATTTTCTGCACGGTAGGCACCGCAAACCTGAACAGCCGCAGCCTCCGGTACGACTACGAGACGAACGCTTTCATCTTCAACAAGGAAATTACAGGCGAACTGAACGACATGTTTCAGAACGATATAGAGCACTGTACGCAGCTGACACCGGAATTCTGGAAAAAGCGCTCACCGTGGAAGAAGTTCGTCGGATGGTTTGCCAATTTATTCACGCCATTTTTGTAATTTTGCATCGCACCAACTTATTGGAAAATTATTCGCTATGAAACAATATTTAGATTTACTCAATCGCGTATTAACTGAAGGAACTGAGAAAAGTGACCGTACAGGAACCGGAACGATCAGTGTGTTCGGGCATCAGATGCGTTTCAACCTCGACGAGGGTTTCCCGTGTCTGACCACCAAAAAACTGCATCTGAAATCAATCATCTACGAGTTACTCTGGTTTCTGCAAGGTGATACGAACGCGAAATATCTGCAAGAACACGGTGTACGCATCTGGAACGAATGGGCGGACGAAAACGGTGATTTAGGTCATATCTATGGCTATCAGTGGCGTTCGTGGCCCGACTACGACGGCGGATTCATCGACCAGATCAGCGAAGCGGTAGAGACGATCAAGCACAATCCCGACTCCCGACGTATCATTGTCAGCGCCTGGAATGTAGCCGATTTAAAGAATATGAATCTGCCTCCCTGCCATGCCTTCTTCCAGTTTTACGTGGCAGACGGCCGGCTGAGCCTGCAACTTTACCAGCGCAGCGCGGATATATTTCTCGGAGTCCCGTTCAATATCGCATCGTATGCACTGCTGCTACAAATGATGGCGCAGGTGACAGGACTGAAAGCGGGTGAATTTATCCATACACTTGGCGATGCCCATATCTATCTGAACCACTTGGATCAAGTCAAATTGCAGCTTAGCCGCGAACCACGCGCATTGCCTCAAATGAAAATTAATCCGGATGTGAAGAGTATCTATGACTTCCAGTTCGAAGACTTCGAACTGGTGAACTACGACCCGCATCCACATATTGCCGGAATAGTAGCGGTATAAAACCATGAGTAAAATATCAATTATTGCTGCCGTAGACCGCCGAATGGCGATCGGCTTTCAGAATAAACTGCTTTTCTGGTTGCCCAACGACTTGAAACGCTTCAAGGCATTGACTACCGGAAACACCATCATAATGGGAAGAAAAACCTTCGAATCGCTGCCGAAAGGTGCGCTGCCCAATCGCAGAAACGTTGTATTATCCACCCGTCCGGATACGGTATGTCCCGGTGCGGAAGTCTTCCCGTCGCTGGAAGTCGCCCTGCAAAGCTGCAAGGAAGATGAGCACGTCTATATAATAGGTGGCGCAAGCGTCTACCGACAGGCACTTCCTCTTGCCGACGAACTTTGTCTGACGGAAATAAACGACGTTGCTCCTGAAGCCGACGCCTTCTTTCCGGAAGTATCTCCGGCTCAATGGCACGAAAAAAGCAGAGAAGCTCATCCTGTGGATGAGAAACATCTCTGCCCGTATGCTTTTGTAGATTACGTGAAACAGTAAGCTATTTTATTCTGTACGATTAATCTTCGTCTTCAATGTCGACCATAATCGGCATCTGCCGCTTTATGGCTTCATGGAAAGAGATCAATGTCTCCGTACGCGCCAACCCCAGAGGTTGCAATTTATCATGTATGATACTCAGCAAATGGTGATTGTTCTTAGCGTAAATCTTGATAAACATATCATATTTACCAGTAGTGAAATGACATTCTACTACTTCCGGAATAGCTTCCAAAGCTCTTGTTACCGAATCAAAGGATTCCGGATCTTTCAGATATATACCAATATAAGCACAAGTTTCATATCCTATCTTCTCAGGATCGATCACATATTCCGATCCTTTCAATATTCCCAGATTAGTCAACTTCTGAATGCGCTGGTGGATAGCCGCCCCGGAAACGTTACACGCTCTTGCTACTTCCAAAAAAGGAATACGCGCGTTCCCTGCTATTAATTTCAGAATTTGCTCATCTAAAGCATCTAATTGATGATGTCCCATTTTTGAATCA
>ERZ835880.2544-NODE-2544-length-11953-cov-6.266011_pt1 | contig 11953 bp, 9 predicted proteins | sample MGYA00519944_ERZ835880 | MGnify/ENA primary metagenome ERZ835880 (study PRJEB31850, sample SAMEA3708787) | human gut metagenome | biome: human gut; feature: human-associated habitat; material: faeces | place: China | collected 2014 ... | reverse complement strand
ATAGGAATATGCACCACATTGAAACCTTTCTGGATCTGCGGATAGTTATTCAGCTCTTCGGGAGCACGGAGGTCGATGATGGTCCTTATGCCCATATTTCTCAACTCCCGGCGTGCGGCACAACCTAAACTGTCGATTTGTGCAGAACGGTAGAGCATTCCCCAACGGACATTTTTCCCTGTAGTGGAGGATCTGTATCCTCCTAAGTCGCGGAAATTTTGTATTCCGGGGATATTGATGTTACGGGTAGCCACCTTCACGCGGTATTTATTATTGAATACCATTGTATAATAGTAGCGTCGAGAGGGGTCGTCTGTGACAATGACCATTTTCCCTTCAGAAATGGGAGCGGCCGCAATCGGCATTGTTTCCGGGATTAACTCCGGATTGGCGGATGCATAAACTTTCACCTGCCCGTGTATGAGAGGGGCGGTTTCCCATTTGATGATGCAGTTTCCTACGTTGTTCTCCTCACAGACAACCGAGATATTCGGCGGAGTTTTGGAGCAGGATGGAAACAGCACGAGGACGGTCAGCCAGCTTAACAGGTTCTTATACATAGTATAATTTGTCTAATAACTCTATATGCAAAGATAGGAATTACTGGCGCACAATATAATTCCTTTGCGATTATTAGCCAAAGTATAGGGTTTTTAACGTGGATATATTGCCACAGAATGATGCATGACCGAGAGGGAAAACGGGATTCTCACATTATTCCGTGGCGATATGTTGGTGTTACAGGCTCTTTGCAAATTCTTTTGAAATTGAATTGTTAAAGCTCTTACACACTTCTGCTGCAAAGTCTTTACCGTGCCGGATGATTTTATCCCAGGTGTTTTCGTCCAGATTGTCGAGATCACGATAACGCACGTCGTATTTCAACATCCCATAAATAAGTCCTGCATTGAAGTTGTCCCCTGCACCGATTGTGCTGACGGCCTTTAACGGTTCTATCGGATATTCTTTTCTGCAATTTCTGGTACGCAATGAGATCTGTCCGGCTCCTGCGGTGCAAATGAAGTTCGGGCAATAGAACTGGATCTTATCTTTATATATCTTGTCTGCGTCATTCAGGCCGTACATATAGAAGAAATCTTCTATAGAACCGCGTACAATGTCGGCATATTCCAGATTCTCGATGATGGTTGATGTCAGTTTAATGGCTTCATCTTTATGCGAGGACCGGAAGTTAGGATCGTAGTACACGATTGCTTTCTTCTCACGTGCCTGCTCCAGCAGATCCAGGACCTTATCGCGAAGTACCGGATTCAAGGCGAAATATGAACCGAAAACTACAATGTCGTCTTCTTCCAGTTTGGGGAAGACTACATCCAGCCGTTGTTTAGGATAATCTTTATAGAAAATATAATCCGCATCACCATGTTCGTTCAGGTAAGCCAGCGATACGGGAGACTTGCCATCGGGGAATACGTTGACATATTCGGTAGACATGCCGCTATCTTGCATGAATTGCAGAATTGTGTTGCCCACCCGGTCGTTGCCCGTTTCGCTGATGAAACTCACAGGTATGCCTGTCCGTGCCAGTGACATGATGCCATTAAATACTGAGCCACCCGGTACAGCTGCTGTCGGCTGCCCGTTGCGGAAAATGATGTCAAGGATAGTTTCTCCTATACCGATTACTCTTCTCATCTATCTGTTATTTGCTAAGTTCACGAGAACGTTCTCCCAAATATCCGCCATGATGACGTTTACTGTATTCTTCGATAGTGAAGTGAGTCTGCTTCATGGTTTCTACCACCAGAATATCACCAATTACAGTCATTACCGTAGTCGAAGTGGTAGGTGTCATGCCCAGCACACAAACTTCATCCGGATGTCCGGTAGCCAGACAAATATCAGCAGCCTGAGCCAAAGGACTATCAGGATTTCCGGTGATGACAATCTTCTTCAAAGCCGGATTCAGACGAGCTGCCAATTGTGTCAGTTCCACGATTTCACGGGTTTTTCCTGAGTTTGAAATAAGCAGCAGCAAATCGTTCTCCTGCAGGATACCCAAATCGCCATGCTGCGCTTCGCTCGGATGTAAAAAGACTGCCGGAATACCTGTAGAGCAGAATGTAGTAGCAATATTCATAGCTATTTGTCCGGCTTTTCCCATACCACTGGTCACCAGCTTTCCATGTTTATGATGTACTTGCTCTACAATCAAAGCAACCGCTTTTTCATATCCGTCTGTTACCGGAATATTCAGTACAGCCTGTGCTTCACGCTGCAATAGTTCGTTAATAGATGAAATCATATTATATCTTGTTTGATTATGCCAATAATTGTATTAATTCTTCGAAAGTATTTGCTACCTGCATATAGTTGTTCAGCGGATGATGTGCAAATCGCTGTTCTTCCAATCCTTTCAGGAAATGAAGGATGTCATCCCAAAAACCGTTCACATTGTAGAAAATGATTTTCTTGTCGTGATAACCGATAGTACCTCCTGCCATCACATGAAAGATTTCGTCGAGTGTTCCTACTCCTCCGGGCAGTGCCACCATCACATCGGCTTCCTGAAGCATGATGTCCTTCCGGTCGCTCAGATTGACAGTATGAAACGTTACATCCAGCAAATCGCTCACCATTCCACGTTCTTCCAGCTTGGTAGGTACCACTCCCATAATCATGGCTCCCTTTTCTTTTGCCGCACGAGCCACTGTTTCCATCAGTCCCCTGTTCGAACCTCCGTAAACAAGCCATTTGCGGTTTTCTCCCATCCATGCTCCGAACTGTGCTGCCTTCTCGGTATACACAGAATCGATATAGTCGGATGCAGAGCAGAATACAGCAATTTTATTCATAGCTTATTGGGTTGTTTTTAGTCTTTATTCTGCAAATATCTGCATTTTTTAAAGAAGGACAATAAGTATTGTTGTATTTTTGCAAGCAGAAACAGATTCTAATAAAAAAACAATGGCTTACAATACTTTCACTTTGTCAAACGGTCTGCGTATTATACATACTCCCAGCCCCACCAACGTAGCTTATTGTGGTTTTGCCGTAGACGCAGGAACCCGCGACGAAATGGAGCAAGAACAAGGTATGGCGCACTTTGTAGAACATCTTATCTTCAAAGGTACACAAAAGCGAAAAGCCTGGCATATCCTGAACCGGATGGAGAACGTAGGAGGCGACTTGAATGCTTATACCAACAAGGAAGAAACCGTCATCTACAGTGCCTTTCTGAAAGAGCATTTCGCCCGTGCCGTAGAACTTCTTACAGACATTGTTTTTCACAGCACCTTTCCTGCACAGGAAATTGAAAAAGAAGTAGAAGTAATCATTGATGAAATACAAAGTTACGAAGACAGTCCTGCCGAGCTGATATTCGATGATTTCGAAGAGCTGATTTTTCCGGAACATGCCTTGGGAAGAAATATCTTAGGAAAACCGGAACTGCTACGCCATTTCCGCAGCGAAGATGCCTTGCAGTTTACCGGCAGATACTATAAACCTACCAACATGGTTTTCTTCGTACAGGGAGATATTGATTTCAAGCGGGTAATACGCACGGTAGAAAAGGCTATAGCTGATATTCCTTATAGTGAAGTAGAGAACTATCAGAGACAAGCTCCACAGCCATATTGTCCTAAAAATCTGACGTTATACAAAGATACCCATCAGTCGCACGTAATGATAGGTGGACGTGGATATCACGCATACGACGAACGTCGTACCGGATTGTATCTTCTGAACAATATTCTGGGAGGTCCCGGCATGAACAGTCGCCTCAACGTATCTTTACGCGAAAAACGGGGATTGGTGTATAATGTAGAATCAAACCTGACTTCATACACTGATACAGGAACCTTCTGTATCTATTTTGGTTGTGATACGGAAGATACAGACTATTGCATTGAACTGGTGCAGAAAGAATTAAACCGCCTGCGCATGCGGGCTTTGACAACAGCTCAACTGGCTGCAGCAAAAAAACAGATTATCGGTCAGATTGGAGTAGCCGGCGACAACTTCGAAAACAATGCCTTGAGCATGGGTAAGTGCTTCCTTCACTACAAAAAATACGAAGACAAAGAAGAGGTGTTCCAACGTATTGAAGCTCTGACCTCTTCTCAATTGCTGGAAATAGCTAATGAGCTATTCAGTGAAGAACAACTCTCTACACTAATCTACAGATAAGATATGCAAATGCAGTCGGGAAATATTACCGACTGCCTAAATCGTCATAAGAACTTTGCAGAATAGCTTTTCCTCGCTTCAAACGGTTTTCATCGGATTGGGGCTCGTCGAGCAAAACCTGCCCGGAGTTATTGTCGAACAAGGTAACTCCAGTGCTGTCGCAAAAGACAAAACCGTTATTAAAGGTATAATAAACAAACGGATAAGTATATTCCTCTCCCAATACGTTACGGCTGAAATTAAACTCACTATGATCTATTTCCAACTGTCCGAGTAAGGTAGCTGCCAAATCGGTCTGATTCATTAACTTGTCAATAACCATTGGCTGCTTGACGGCACCTCCTAACCACAACATAGGAATATGATGCACCCAGGGAGCATGTCCGTGGCCTGTTGCCGGATAATGGAATCCATGATCGGGAAGACAAATAATCAGCAAATCTTTCCACTGCGGAAGTTGTTTCATCTTATCCACAAAGCGACCGAGGCAATCGTCTGTGAAAGCAAAGGCATTAGGTATCTTTTCCTCCAGACGGTGATAAGGTACTTCAAACGGTTCATGACTGCTCAAGGTAAGGAAAGCAGTATGCCAGGGCCCTTCTGTACGATTCTTAAGCTGGTTGTACAGATAATCAAAAGTGATATCATCGTTTACTCCCCATGGATTTTTACGCTGTTCTGAAGGAAAGTCAACATCTGCCGTCAGATGTTGATAGCCACTGCTCAGCAAATAGCTTTTCATATTGGTAAAATTAATATCTCCACCGTACAGGAAATCGGTTGTATATCCTTCTTTCACTAACTTGCCTACAATTGAAGGCAGAGTACGGCTTTTTGCCGGAATCTTCATTACCGATAAGTTCGGGAAACTCTGGTATCCGCTAAAAGTACAGACTGTACCTCTGTCGGTACGGAAACTGTTTGCATAACAGTTTGTAAAATAAATTCCTTCTTTCGACAAACGGTCGATATTAGGACTGGCTCCGGGTACTCCTCCCAACGAATCTACCATGGTAGCTCCAAAACCTTCCATCAGAATGATTAGAATATTGGGCCGCTTGGTATTCAGGAGTTCCACCGTATTCTTTCCCTCTACCGGATAAAGTCCGTCGAACAAGTGAGCACGTTCCTCTTCAGAGAAGAAATTGAATTGTTCCTCGTAATTCTGCGTTTTGCTTACAGATGAAAGCAGGCTAAAGGCCGGATTGACTGCCGAATGATTCAGAAATTCATTGTTGCAGAAATAAACCTGACCGATATTGGAGGTTGATTCTGTCACTCCTCCACGAATGACGATAAACAACAATCCTCCCAGTACAAGCAGACCGGCTGTTCCGGAAAGTTTCTTCGTAGTAGCCGGCAAATGGGAAGGTGTCAACTTATATAATCCCCAGGCAGTGAGTCCTGCCAGCAATATCATTACCAATACACGGAGCAGGACGAATCCGACCGATACACTTGCCAAGGCATTTTTCGGCGAATCCATATAAAGAAAAATAGAGGCATCGAGCTTGAATTTCCAAAATGGATACAAACCCATATCCACCACAAAGATAATAGCCATCAGCAGGCTGATAAGAGCATAATAGCCTACCAGAACTGCACGTAAAGGAAATCTCTTGAACCAGACACTAACCAATACAGCCAGAAAAGGAAGTGCAACCAGGTAACCGGCAGTAGCAGCATCCAATGACAGGCCATGATACATGACTTTGAAATAATCTGTCCACGACACATCAGAACTGGCAGCACTATTGTACAACATAAAGAATGGCTTTTGTACTAAAAATATCAGTACCAATGCCACAAAGAATGAAATAAGGTAAGCAAATCTCTTCTTCATCAGTTTCTTATTTTTTTAACGAACTGTTCAATTTTAGTTACTTTCTCCCGAAATCGGCAGGCACTTCTCCCCATTTCTCTGTCTCCCACTTCAACAAAGGTGTGGTATATGAGTTTTCTCTCAGCCATTTTTCGGCACGTTCTATCATTCTGAAAAGCTCCTCTGTCCGGGAGGTGCGTTCCAACTTTGTCTTACATTTCTTCTGCTTTACCCAAAGTAGCGCATTACGGCTATCGGAATAAATAGGCATGTCTATACCCTTCTGTTTTAACAAGGCAAGGCCATGTACTATAGCCAGAAACTCTCCGATGTTATTGGTTCCATAAATAGGTCCGAAATGAAAGATTTCCTGCCCGGTAAGCAGATAAACTCCACGATACTCCATCGGACCAGGATTACCGCTACATGCGGCATCCACAGCCAGACAATTCAAATTAAAGTTTTCGGGAATCTGACAGAGAGAAGGCTCTCTTTCCTGCTTCTTGTTGATATAATGATGGGCAGGAGTTTCAAAGGCATGCTCTGCCTCTTCCAAAGAATCAAATGATTTATATAAAGCTCCTTTATATCCTTGAATCTGAAGTTGACAATCTGTCCACGAAGTATAAACTCCAGGATTCACTCCTTTCCACACTACATAGAATTTCTGTTTGGGCATATGTTTCTTGTTAATAAGAACAAAAGTACACAAAAGGGTTGACATTCTTCTTGCCTTTCATAGTTTTTAAGAAGAAAGAGTATTCAAAGACGGATTATCTCCCTATATTTGCAGGCAACTAAAATCACATTTTACATTATTAAAACCGAAAAACTATGAAGAATATCGTAAATGTTCTATTTTTCACAGCTTTACTAGCTTCCTGCCAACCGAAGGGATATACAATTGAAGGTAATTTATCTGACGCAAATGCCAACGGAAAAGCGTATATCGAATATCCTTCTTTCCTGAAAGGTCCTGTAATGATAGACAGTACTACTATTACCAACGGAAAATTTGAGTTCAAAGGCGAAGTGGACAAACCGGAGCGATATCATATTCTGATTGACTTAAATAATTCAAATGACACATCTGATAGCCCAAATAAGAAATATCAAGGTGAACTGTATATAGACAATTCGAATATTACCTTTACAGCCGACATCAGTACTGCTACAAAAAGCCAGTGGGATTCGTTGCTGGTTATTCCCAATCCTGAAATATCAGGGTCTCCCACCCATGATTTCTATCTGAGTCTGAATAAAGAAATTGCTTCTCTTACTAATGAACTGAAAGAGCTTAACCAACGTCATTTGGAATTGCAGGCAGACAGTACAGTCAATGCAGATGCTCTGCAACAAAGTTTACAAGACAAAGAAAACAAGAAAGAGCAATTACTGGAACTATTGAAAAAAAATGTGACTTCCATTGTGGCTGTCAACGAAACGGTCAACGTTCTTTCTGATAAATCAATAGGATTCTCTGCCAAACAAATCGAGTTGTTGTTAGGTACTTTCAAGAAACACTGGGCCAATACAGCGCAGATGGTTGCACTGGAATTTACAGCAGCCCTTGCTTACCCAAGCCGCAGCATCACACAATAATATTATTTTCTTTCTTAAAAAGAAATGCCATTCACAGTACGTTGCAGCACCGTGAATGGCATTTTCCTTTATTTTATCTATTGTTTTTTTACATACGTTCCGGAACTTCAATACCGAGTAGTCCCATTGCAAGTTTTACTACCTTACCTACGTTCTGGCTCAATGCAAGGCGGAATACTTTCACTGCTTCATTTTCTTCGCGCAAGATGCTGAAGTCATGATAGAACTGGTTGTATTCTTTTACTAAATCGTATGTATAGTTTGCCAAAATAGACGGGTTATAGTCACTACCAGCCTGTTTTACGACATTGGTAAAGTCTGCCAACATCTGGATGAGTCCTTCTTCTTTTGTGCTCAACTCTATTCCAGCAGGAATTACAGCAGGAATAGTCAATCCAGCTTCGGCTGCTTTACGCAAAATAGACTGGATACGAGCGTATGTATACTGAATAAACGGACCTGTATTACCATTGAAGTCGATAGATTCTTTCGGATTGAAGGTCATGTTCTTGCGTGCATCTACCTTCAGGATGAAATATTTCAATGCACCCAATCCTACGATACGTGCAATATCATCGGCTTCTTCTTTGGTAAGACCATCCAGTTTTCCCAACTCATTGCTGGTTTCCTTAGCAGTTTCAATCATGGCTTCCATCAGGTCGTCTGCATCCACTACAGTACCTTCACGGCTCTTCATCTTACCTTCCGGCAATTCTACCATACCGTAAGAGAAATGTACCAAATCTTTACCCCATTCAAAACCTAATTTATCGAGCAGGATAGACAATACCTGGAAATGATAGTTCTGTTCGTTACCTACCACATAAATCATTTTATTGATAGGATAATCCTGAAAACGCAGCTTGGCTGTACCAATATCCTGAGTCATATATACAGAAGTACCGTCGCCACGAAGCAAAAGTTTATGGTCGAGTCCTTCAGCAGTCAAGTCAGCCCATACCGAACCATCTTCTTTGCGGAAGAAGAAACCTTTTTCCAGACCTTCCATCACTTTTTCCTTACCTTCCAGATAAGTATCCGATTCGTAGTAAATCTTATCGAAGTTTACACCCATCATACGATAAGTTTCATCGAAGCCGGCATAAACCCATTCGTTCATCTTCTTCCAAAGAGCACGAACTTCCGGATCGTTTGCCTCCCATTTACGAAGCATTTCGCGTGCTTCCAACATCAATGGTGACTGTGCCTCTGCTTCTTCTTTGGTCAGGCCCTTTTCCATCAGTTCGGCAACTTCTGCTTTATAATGCTTGTCGAAAGCTACATAATAATCGCCTACCAGATGGTCGCCCTTCTTGCCTGAAGATTCAGGTGTTTCACCGTTACCATATTTCAGCCATGCCAACATTGACTTACAGATATGGATACCTCTGTCGTTGACAATATTGGTTTTTACAACTTTATTACCATTAGCTGCCATTACATTGGCCAATGCATTTCCCAAAAGGTTGTTACGCACATGTCCCAAGTGCAACGGCTTATTTGTATTAGGCGAAGAATATTCAATCATCACCAAGGGAGCATCAGCAGCCGCTTCCTGAATACCCCATTTCTGGTCTGCATGAATCTTATTCAGTAATTCAATCCATACATCCGATGCGATAGTCAGATTCAGGAAACCCTTTATTACGTTAAAGTTAGCAATCGCCGGTTCATGCTGTTGCAGATATTCACCAATTTCCTGCGCTGTCTGCTCAGGAGATTTCTTTGACATTTTCAGAAAAGGAAATACGACTAAAGTCAAATGTCCTTCAAACTCTTTCTTTGTCTTCTGCAACTGTACCATTTTTGCAGGCACATCCTGCCCGTACAATGCCTTTACGCCTTCGATGATAGAGGCGGTCAGTTTATCTTCTACTTTCATATCGTCCTCTGTATATGTTTATTCTCGGTACAAAGATAATGAAATTCTATTAGTTCAACCTATATCTGTACCGAGTTTCTTGCTATTTGCATACACCGACTTCGGCAATGCCCAATACCTTTTCTTCGCCCTGAACACGAGGAGCACGGAATTCGATATAACGCGCTTTCACCGGAGTAAAGTATACAGACTGAAGAATCGGATTATTAATGATATTCGAGAATTCTCCACTCTTCACCAGTTTGTTCACAGCAGTCGGTTCATTGCCCACACGTAGTTCATATGTCAATGCCATACCGCCTTCTACTCTATCTTGGTTAGGCAGATAGTGGAAAGAAGAAATCATCTGTTCACTTCCCAAATCAATCAAAATCTTATCGCCTTTCACCATACAAACGGTCTTATCATCTTTATCCGATGCCTTGGCAGCTTCTTCTTCATTGACTCCTACCAATGTAAACGGCAAGCTTTCGACTTTTCTTGTTGTTGCAGCTACTCCTTCATCAGCTTTTTCACCTGCATCGTACACACCAATACTGCTCAGACACAAAGGACCACGTGCTTCGGTAATACGAATACGAATAGCTGTTGAATTTACTGATTCAAAACGAAGCAAACGTTTGTAGCCGATAGTAGTTGTTTCCTCATTCATTCGCACAGGCAACCACTGATCACCATCCTTATATTCTACCACAAACGATTTTACACGCTGTCCGAGTGGAATATATTCCTGCAACAGCATACGGTTCATACGCTGAGCTTTCGGGAAGGTAAATTCGATATCGTCAGTTGTTACGCTATCTTCTGTGGCCCAATAAGTATCAAAGTTATCATCAGTCAGTGCAGAAGCTACAAAATCACCTCCACGTTCGTTAGAAACCTTCGGTGTCATACCAGCTACCAGGTTAGTCTTCAGCTCCTGAAGAATCATTTCATGGAACTTCACCGCATTGGCAGAGTCAATTGGATGAATCAATCCGTTCCGGTCTACCGGGAAATTCAGAAGCAAAGTGGCATTATGACCTACACTACGATAATAAAGATCTACAAGCTGCTCCGGAGTCTTCACCAGACTATCTTCTTCCGGATGATAGAACCATCCCGGACGGATAGATACGTCACATTCGGCAGCTACCCACTGGTTACCATCCTCATGTCCGTATTGCAACTCATAATATCTGGGATAACCCGGATACACTTCTCCCTTGCGTAAGAACGACCAGTTGGTAGCACCGGCAAAACCATTCTCGTTACCTACCCAACGACAGCCAGGGCCACCATCAGAGAACACAATAGCTTGCGGCTGAATGCTATCCAGCATCTCATAAATCTTAGGATAATTATAGTAATTCTTACGATCGATAGTACGCATATCCTTGGCACCACCATACCATCCGTCTCCACCATTTGCACCATCGAACCATACTTCGAACACATCCCCATAATTAGTCAGCAAATCACGAAGCTGCGCATAGAAATAAGGTAAGTATTCCGGTGTACCATAGTTAGCTTGGTGTCTGTCCCAAGGTGACAAATAAACGGCAAATTTCAATCCATACTTTCTGCAAGCCTCTGCCAGTTCTTTCACTACATTTCCCTTTCCGCCTTTCCATGGAGAGTTCTTCACACTATATTCTGTTCCTTCGAAAGGCCACAAACAGAATCCGTCATGATGTTTCGCAGTCAGGATAACCCCTTTCATACCTGCCTTGACAAGTGTTTGTGCCCACTGTTCACAATCCAACTTTTTTGGATTAAAAGTTTTCGGATCACTATCTCCATATCCCCACTCACGGTCATTAAATGTATTCAAGCCAAAATGAATAAACGCATACGTTTCCATTTTCTGCCATTCCACCTGCTTTGCTTCCGGTATCGGATATACAGGTTGTGGAGCTTCTACATGCTTGGAAGCACAAGAAAACAAAAGAGATGTAGCCGACAACGCCACTGATAGAGTTAATAATTTCATGATATTGATAGATTTAAATTCATCACAAAAATAAAATAAAAAAGCGGTTCCCCAAAAGAGAACCGCTTTTCATATAACGATATTGCAAATTCAAATTACAATTTCGGACCAGCAGCAACCAATGCTTTACCAGCTTCGTTACCAGTGAACTTAGAGAAGTTCTTAATGAAGCGAGCAGCCAAGTCTTTAGCTTTTTCTTCCCACTGGCAAGCGCATTCGTAAGTATCGCGAGGATCCAAGATCTTAGGATCAACACCCGGCAATTCTGTCGGAACTACGAAATCGAAGTAAGGAATAGTCTTAGTAGGAGCTTTTTCGATAGATCCGTCCAAGATAGCATCGATGATACCACGAGTATCACGGATAGAGATACGTTTACCTGTACCGTTCCAACCAGTGTTTACCAAGTATGCTTTAGCACCAGTCATTTCCATCTTCTTAACCAATTCTTCCGCATATTTAGTTGGGTGCAATGACAAGAAAGCAGCACCGAAGCAAGCAGAGAATGTCGGAGTCGGTTCAG
>ERZ835880.2542-NODE-2542-length-11964-cov-2.975061_pt1 | contig 11964 bp, 9 predicted proteins | sample MGYA00519944_ERZ835880 | MGnify/ENA primary metagenome ERZ835880 (study PRJEB31850, sample SAMEA3708787) | human gut metagenome | biome: human gut; feature: human-associated habitat; material: faeces | place: China | collected 2014 ... | reverse complement strand
GAACTTAAAGAGATTTCTTCATGACCTGTCTTCTGAAGCATGATTCTTGCAGATTCTTTTAATGTCTCGATATCACGTTCTCTTGTAGGACGGTAGATCATGCCGGCCTGACAGAAACGGCATCCGCGGATACAGCCACGCTGGATCTCCAGGGTAACACGATCCTGAGTAGCTTTAATAAATGGAACTACAGGAGCTTTGATCGCGCGGTAGTCTTTAGTGACATCGGTGATCAGCTGTTTACAGACTTTCTCAGGTACGCCCTCTTTTGCAGGTGTAAAGGAAGCAATGGTGCCGTCTTCTTTGTAGGTTACATTATATAAAGAGGGAACATAAATTCCGGGAATCTGGGAAGCTGCAAACAGGAAGTCTGCTCTGGAGCCGCCTGCTGCCTTGTTTGCCTTATATGCATCAAACAAAGCATCATAGACAGTCTCACCCTCGCCAATATAAAACATATCAAAAAATTCTGCAATCGGTTCCGGATTATATGCACATGCACCGCCACCGATGACGATAGGGTCATCTTCCTTACGATCCTTTGCCAGAAGTGAAACATGGCTCAGGTCAAGTACCTGAAGCACATTGGTATAGCACATCTCATATCCAAGGGTAATACCAAGGAAATCAAACTCCTTTACAGACTCCTGGGATTCCAGGGCAAAGAGAGGAATATGTTCCTCACGCATAATTTTATCCAGATCCATCCACGGAGAAAAGACACGCTCACACCAGACATCCTCACGTTCATTGAACATGTTGTAGAGGATCATCATGCCCAGATTGGACATACCGATTTCATAAACATCCGGGAAGCACATGGCAAAGCGGATCTCTACGTCATTCTTATCTTTCATTACAGAGTTGACTTCACCACCGATGTAACGGGCAGCCTTGTCAACTTTCATTAAAATTTCATCGCTTAAAGCTAGAGTTCTCATAGTATTCCTTTCAGAGGTTATTGTATCAATATTGTGTTAAGCAGGGAAAATCCCCCACAATATTCCTATTATATACGGAATGGTGGGGGATTTCAAGGGAGAGTCGGATAGTTTGCAGTTTTTATCTGACAGTATCAGGCTGTAAAAGCGTGAGTAATGTTTCGTACACATATGTATTTTCTCTGACAATTATAGAAAGTTCCTCTTTGGCCTGATTCAGCTGGTGAAATAAATTACGGACATCAGATCTGCCTTCTTTGAAATGTTTTGAACGCAGATATCTGTTCTGATCATAGTAATATCGTTCGTCCAATATGATAACAAGACGTTTTATGTCTCTCACGGCAGTAATCTCATATTCATAACCCTGATGTATATAATCTTCCAGTAAGGCAGCAGTCTCCTCTTCATTATTTGCATATACAACAGAAACATGCGGATAGGGTTTTGAGGTTTTTCTGTCTGTAAGGTGTATCATATTCTGGATAAATGAGGAAAGTTCCGCATTGGTACGGATGCGGTTGGTTAAGTGAAACATCTGGATTTCCGGCAGGTTTTCTATGAGTTTTAATGTATTTACCCCTAATTCTTCAGGACATATGGCATCTTCGGAATCGCTGGAAAATATTACAGGAAACTCCCCCTCCGATTGCGTTAACAGAATCTGCAGTTTTTCTGAAGAAAGCAAATGTGCTTCGTCTACCAGAACTGCACTGTAATGTTTCAGCTCTGTATTTTCGGTCAGCTGATTGTCCGAAAGAAAAGCAATACGTTGTAAACGTTTATGCAGTATTTTCCATTCTTTTCCGGCATTGCCGCAGTGAATCATGCATATCTGCTGACGCCTGGACAGTTTCATGGCGATATCATAGAGAAGCAATGTTTTTCCTGTTCCGGGAAGTCCGGTAAAACAGAAATATTCGAACCGGCTGATACGGAGTTTCTTTAAGATCTGGCGTTGGATATCCCGCTGCTGGGAGGTCAGGAAGTATTCTTTTTTCAGAAAACGGGCCGGTTCTGTGATGGGGGAAATCAGATATAGTTCGGCCTGAAACAGATCGTCAATATTCCCCTGATAATCACTGCTCTCCTTTTGCAGTGATCCGCACAGCTCTGTCCAGTCGGCTTCTGCAATATGATCATGATTGGTAAGCCTGACAAGGCGATTCTGACTGCTGATATACGTATAAGACTGTATGGAGCGTCCGAGAACGGAAAGATAATAACGGTTCTGCATAAGCTGTTTACGAATTGCCTCCTCAGATACAGCTCCGCTTTTCAGTTCAATATTTATGATCTGGTCGTCTTTGATCTGGAGAAGATCAAATTCTTTCCCGAGTTTTGGAATCTGGTAGGAATAAAAAAAGCGCAGGGAACAGACTTTAGTCATATGCGATTCTAACTGGCGTACCAGTGTTTTCATACTCTGAAGTTCCCATTCCCGTATTTTGAGGAAGTATTCCCGGCCGGATAACTGACGTTCCAGTTTTGACAGAGAATCTGTATTCTGATTTCTCGTAAGTGCATATATGGATATTGATCTCATAACTTTTACCTTTCATTTTGCCGGAATTCTTTTATACTATTATAGCAAATATCAGCAATTGCAGGTAGCCTGAAAACCAAAAACAGCCAGGTGGATTTTTCCCTGGCTGTTTTCCCCATCTGAATCTGATTCAGAAATTGTTTTGAAATATTTATTATATTGTGGTTTGGCTGAATTATTCAGCTACAGCGATAGCTTCCACTTCGCAGAGTACGTTCTTCGGAAGCTGTTTTACAGCAACGCAGGAGCGGGCTGGTTTGCTTGTGAAATATTTCTCGTATACAGCGTTGAATGCAGCGAAATCTGCCATATCAGCAAGGAAGCATGTAGTCTTGATAACATTGTCAAATGTAAGTCCGGCTTCTTCAAGAATTGCTCCTACGTTCTTGCAGGACTGTTCTGCCTGTGTTTCGATTTTATCGCCTGCAACTTCACCTGTAGCCGGGTCTACCGGAATCTGACCGGATGCAAATAAGAAGTTTCCTGTCATTTTTGCCTGAGAATATGGTCCGATTGCTGCTGGTGCTTTTTTTGTTTCAAGTGTTTTCATGAGTGAATTCCTCCCGTACGATTTAGTGTAATTGATTGTCTGCAGCTGTTTAACCAATCTTTACATTGCAAGATTCCAAACAGCTACCCTTGTTCAATAACCTGTATCCATATCTTACCACCAAAAAAATATTTAGTCAACGGCAAAAAAATTGTTATAAAGAAATTTCGTCTTTTATTACTGGAAGAAAAGATGAAAAATACTGACAATAATCTGATCAGTGGAAGCTCTTGAGCCAGTTTACCAGAGAATCATGCCAGATATTATCATATACTGTTTTCTTCATCTGGTCTGTGACAGGACCATTGCCTGCCATTTTGGCAAGGATTGCCTGCTGTAATTCATCTACAGTCATGTCTTCCGGGGATTTATTCATATCTACAATTACTGTCTTTTCCTTTTCAGCAGCGGCTTCCGTATTTTCCGGAAAACTGTTTTCTGCTGATGTAGCTGAAGTATCGGCAGTTTTTTGAGGCTGAATATCTTCTGCTTTTGCTGCTGCGGTTATTGTTTTCTGTGCAGGAGACTCAGTCTGAGTGGAAGTTGTTTCTTCTGTTTCTTCCTGTACTTTTTCGATATCTGCAGTTTCTGTTTTTACTGATATATATTCTGGCATTTCACCCGCCGGAACCCAGATTTCACCGCTGTTTGCGGCTACTGTTACATTGATACGTCCATCCTGAACAGGTACTTTACGGCCTGTGAGGGTTCCGATATATTCTGCGCAGTTTCCTGCCGGAAGGCTCATATCTGCTGCATTATCATCGTTATTTACGGTAACGATCACACGTATTCCGTCAAGGTCACGGGCAAATGCAAACTGGCGGTTGGTAAGCTGAAGTTCAGCGTAGCTTCCGTAGCTTAATGCAGGTGTATGCTGTCGTATCTTTCCAAGAGCTGCGATCAGGGCTGTACATGGATTCTTCTGTACTGCATCTGCATAGTCTTTAATATCCAGAGCCGGTCTGAGGCTGTCATCGGAGAATTTCTCTTTCTTTCCTTCAATACCGAACTCAGAACCGTAATAGATACTTGGTACACCCGGAAGTGTATAGAGTAAGACATGAACAGGTGCAAAATGTGCTTTATTTGAAAGCTTGGTATAAATACGTTCTACATCATGGTTGTCCACAAAGTTGTAGAGATCAAGATTTCCCATATTCTGGAGATATTTTACAGTATGTGCGATTTCGAAATAGTTGTGATCGTTATGTCCGCTGTAGAGTGCTTTATGCAGGGCATAGTTTGTTACACTGTGGAGCGTTTCTCCATTTACCCATCTGCTGTAATCGCCATGGATCACTTCGCCCATAATCCAGAAATCTTCCTTTACTTCTGCTGCTGTACGGCGCAAGGCACGCATGAAATCAAAATCAAGGACATCTGCCGCATCCAGACGGATTCCATCTACATCAAATTCTGATACCCAGAAACGGATCACATCACAGATGTAATTCTGTACTTCCGGGTTTCTTTGGTTTAATTTTACCAGAAGGTTGTATCCACCCCAGTTTTCGTAGGAGAAGCCGTCATTGTATTCCGTATTCCCTCCGAAGTTCACATTGCAGTACCAGTTGAGATATCTGGAATGTTCGCGGTTTTGCTGAATATCTTTAAATGCAAAGAAATCACGGCCTGTGTGATTGAATACACCATCGAAAATAACTTTGATCTCTTTTTCATGACAGGCTGCCACGAAGTTTTTAAGGTCTTCGTTGGTTCCGAGACGGGAATCTAGCTTTTTGTAATCTGTGGTTTCATAGCCATGTCCTACGCTCTCGAATAAAGGTCCGATGTATAATGCTGTACATCCGATTTCTCTGATGTGGTCGATCCATGGAAGTAATGTGTTCAGACGGGAAACAGGAGCACTGTAGTCATTGTGCTTCGGCGCACCGGTTAAACCCAGTGGATAGATGTGATAGAAAATTGCCTCATTATACCAGCTCATAAATGACACCTCTGTTTTTAAATTTATAATTTCAATTTTATGGGGATTTTTTACCCTGATATCATACAGGAAAGAAAATAATTAGATAAACTGTATTAAAGTTGAAATTATATTCATACGATTCTTATAATAACAGATTTTTCAGACAGAATCCAGTTTTTTTTCAATTTTGGCTTGTATATCTCAGGATAGTGATGTATGAACAGTAACTTAAAATTTACTCTACAAAAAAATCTACTTAAGGTATATAATATTGCTGTAAATAATCTGGATATGCATAAAAATAGAAAGAAACAAACATAGATAAGCAAGGAGAATATAAACTATGAGACATATAGATGAAATTCAGATTGCCGGAACTGCAATCCTGCTTTGTGGCGCGATGTTTGCGGTTTCTGCTGTGGCACCTACCGGTAATACAGTGTCAAAAGCTGTTACAAACTTTACGGAAGCTCCGGAAACTGCTGCTGAGGCTCAGGCACAGGCAGAAGCTCAGGCTGAGGAGGATGGATTTACCATTTATACTCAGGAAAGTAACTATGATTCTGATTATGGCAACAGTTATAATGATACTTCTTACAATGACTCTTCTTACAATACTGATACGACGCAGGACGGTTCTCTGGATGATACAGGGCAGGAGAATGATAATACAGATACAGGAGATGGATCTTCTGATGATGGAAGCAGTGATCAGACATCGTCTGACGATACAGGGGATGATTCTTCCGATCAGATTGATTATCCCAGCGATGACAATTCCGGTGACAGCACAGATGGTTCTCTGGATAACTCTGATACATGGGAAGACAATGGAGAGGAAGTTCAGCAGATAGAGTATTAATCAATCTGACGCAGGACTTCACGCTAAAGCATTTTTCAAACCCGCTCCAAGATAGACTGGATTATTTGTATTATTTTACGAAATTACAATTATGTTTTTGTTTCTCAATAAATGGTATAATCAAACTGTTATTAACATTCAGGAGGCTTTTTATGAAGAAACAAAACAGGTTACTATCACTAATTCTATCTCTGTTCCTTCTGCTGTTTACCTTAGTTCCGCAATCAGCACTGACGGTAAAAGCTGAAGGCAACAGTGAGATGGCAGTTCATTTTATTGACGTTGGACAGGGAAATGCCATCTTAGTACAGTCCGGAGGACAAAATCTTTTGTACGATGGCGGGGATCAGAGCCATGCTGATCTGATCATCTCCTACTTACAGGAACAGAATGTGGAAAACATTGACTATATGATCGCTTCTCACTATGATGAAGATCATATCGGCGGTCTTGTTCCATGTATAGACAATTTCTCTGTAAGTAATATATTCGGACCAGACTATGTACATACTTCAAATTTATTCAATAATTTTATGAATACTGCCACTGCAAATGCAATTATCGTACAGTATCCTTCTGTAGGTGAAACATTTGATTTTGGCACCGGAAGTTTCACTGTTCTTGCACCGAATGGTATCAGCCAGAACAGTAATGATAACTCTCTTGTAATCAAACTTGAAAATGGTTCAAATAGCTTTATTTTTACCGGAGATGCAGAGGAAACCAGTGAACAGGATATGATCAGTACTGGTATGAACCTTGACTGCGATGTTCTTTCTGTTGGTCATCATGGGTCTGCAAGTTCAACTACCTGGGATTTCCTTGAGGCAACTTCTCCATCTTACGCAGTCATAAGCTGCGGAATCAATAATCAGTATAATCATCCGTCAGCAGATACAATGGGACGTTTATCAGATATGGGAATCCCTGTATTCCGAACAGATAAACAGGGTACGATCATTGCAGTCTCCGATGGAACAAATATTTCCTGGTCACAGGAGCCATGTAATGATTATTCTTCCGGAGACTCCTCTGTAAATGCTTCTGCAGGTGGCACTGGTGGAAACTCTTGGCAAGAAGAAACTACCACTTCTGATCCGGTACCTGAACAGGAAGAATCCAACAATGCAGATGTAGGAACAATGGTATGGATCCCTGCAACCGGCGAAAAATATCACAGCATTCCCAACTGTGGAAGAATGAACCCGGATACAGCCAGACAGGTATCCAGATCAGAAGCCGAAGCTATGGGATACGGGCCTTGCAGTAAATGTTACTGATAAACAAAAACAGCCGCATTTGCGGCTGTTTTGTTAAAATCCTTCCTGTCTGCGTACTTTCCAGAGTTTTGCACGTTTCTGTGCAGCTTCATTCTCTATCTGCTGAGTAACTCCCTCAATGATAAGTCCCGGTACTTCCACAGGATGCTGATGTTCATCTGTTCCAACCATAATAAAATATGCACGGTTGATCATGGTTCTGGTTCCATCAAGGGCTTCACAGTAAGTATCAATACGTACTTCCATGGAAGAACGTCCCACATGTGTAAGCCGTCCGATGAGAACGATGGTATCATTCACTCTGGCTCCGGCTTTGAAATACATATTGTCTACTGCAACAGTTACCACATTCATTTCCGCATGACGCTTGGCAACAATACCTGCTGTTTCATCAATCCATGCAAGCAGCTGTCCGCCAAACAGATAACCTGCGGCATTCAGACACTTTGGCATTAATAAATGAGACTGCTCTGTTAAGGAGTCCTCAACTCGTTTCATTTTTCTTTCTGACATTTCTTTTCTCACTTCCCCTTTATCATGCTTTCTGTTGGCTATTATAGCACGTTCCATGATTTTGTGTTATATTTTTCATAATTTTCCTTCTGTATAATTTTAAAGCGTTATCACTTTAATATGAATGTATGAAAAAAAATACAATCTTTGTCTTGCCTTTCCCATCACTTTACTGTACAATGTTTAAATAGGTACAAATACAAATGTTCGCCATAGTAAAACACTGATCGCAAGGATGCATCTGCAATTCACTGTATCAGTGTTTTTTAATAAAATTCACTATAATATGCATTATTTACGAGTATTGCTATAAGTGAATTTGCGAGTATTGCTGTAGATAAATAACGGGGAAATGAGGAATGATATTATGGAAAAACATGAAATGATGAGTCTGGAAGATTCCGGACAGCTTCGTGACAAAATGAGATTCTTTGAACAGGAACTGCTCAAGAATCATCATATCGATCCAAATCTGTATGTAGAATATAATGTAAAAAGAGGTCTTCGTGACTCCGCAGGTAAAGGTGTCCTGACAGGTCTTACAGAGATTTCTGATGTTAATGGTTATAATCTGATCAACGGCAGACAGATTCCGGCTGATGGACGTTTATACTATCAGGGAATCAATGTACAGGATATCATCAGTGGTCTGAACGGAAGACGTTTTGGATTTGAAGAAACAATTTATCTTCTGATCTTCGGTAAGCTCCCTGATAAGGAAGAACTTTCCAGATTTCTGGATATGATGTCTGATATGGAGGAGCTTGGCGGTCGTTTTGTCCGCGATGTTGTTATGAAGGGAACCAATGCCAATATTATGAATGCCATGCAGCGTTGTGTTCTGGCTCTCTATACATATGATGACAATCCGGAAGATATTTCTCCTGAAAATGTACTTCGTCAGTCTCTGGAACTGATTGCAAAGCTTCCTGAAATTGCCGTATATTCTTACCATGCATATCGCCATTTCAGAAAGGATGATACCTTATTTATCCGTAATCCGCAGAAGGGGCTTTCTCTTGCCGAGAACATTCTTCTTATGCTTCGCCCGGATGGAAAATACACAGAACTGGAAGCAAAAGTTCTGGATATTGCACTGATCCTGCATGCTGAGCATGGTGGCGGTAATAACTCCACTTTCACCACTCATGTGGTAACTTCTTCAGGGACAGATACCTACTCTTCTACTGCTGCATCCATCGGATCTCTGAAGGGACCTCGTCATGGTGGAGCAAACCTGAAAGTTCAGAATATGTTTGCTGATCTGAAGTCTCATGTAGATCAAGATCACTGGGATAACGAAGATGAAATCATAACTTACCTCAAGAAGGTTCTGAATAAAGAAGCATTTGACCATGCAGGGCTGATCTATGGTATGGGGCATGCAGTCTATACACTTTCCGATCCTCGAGAAGTGATCCTGAAACGCTTTGCCCAGGCACTTGCTGAGGAAAAGGGAATGACAGAGGAATTCGAGCTTTATAACAGAGTAGAAAATATTGCCGGCAAACTGATTATGGAACATAGAAAACTGTTTAAGAATGTCTGCGCAAATGTGGACTTCTACAGTGGATTTGTATACAGCATGCTTGGTATTCCGGAAGAATTATTTACTCCGATCTTTGCTATTGCACGTATGCCGGGCTGGAGTGCTCACCGCTTGGAAGAACTGATTAATGCAAATAAGATCATTCGTCCTGCTTACAAATATGTAGGACATCATACAGATTTTGTTGCTTTTGACGAAAGGTAAACAGATGAAACTTATTACTGGCTGCGGTTCATTCCGCAGCCGTTTTATTATGTCACTAAAGTGAGCTTCCCGCAGAAAGAGAATCCTGCGCTACTGTCCACTGGTAATATCCTTTCTCGTAAAAATATAATTTGCATTTGTTGTATGAGGTCTGTATAATCAAAATAAATCCGAAAAAGGAGGTATTCTCTATGGCAAAAGAACAGATTGCGGTTGCAGAACTGGTTTTAAATATGATCCTTGGAAAGACAGGCGCTACACGGGTAGATTATTTCCCACAGAAACCGGATTTTCCGTTTGATGCAGTTTATGAGCAGGCATTTGTACGTGCCACACCGGAGAGTCAGGGAATCTCCTCTGATCTGTTTGCTGCCCTTCTTCGGGAACTGGATGCTTCCAAAGATACGGAAATGCATCATTTTATGGCACTGCGTCATGGCAAGGTAATCTGTGAATGTAATTTTGCACCATACCCTAAAGGAATGTGGCATATTACACATTCCATGTGCAAGAGCATCACAGGTATGGCAATCGGCATGTTGATCGAAGAGGGAAAATTAAAACTCGATGAAAATATTTATGACATTTTTCCGGATCATATAAATGCCTTTTCAAAGATTTTCCGCCCTGTGATCACAGTAGAGAATCTGCTGACCATGACAAGCGGCGTAACTTTTAATGAATCAGGTATCGTGTCCGGAAATGACTGGCTTGGAAGTTTTCTGAATGCATCTGTCAATGGAAAACCCGGAACAGAGTTTCAATATAACAGTCTGAATACTTATGTTCTTTCTGCAATCGTGACGAAACGTACAGGAGAAACCCTGACCGAATATCTGACTCCGAGACTGTTTGGTCCTCTTGGTATCACGAAATATTACTGGGAAACCTGTCCGAAAGGAATTACAAAAGGCGGCTGGGGACTGTTTCTCTGTGCAGAAGACATGGCAAAACTTGGCCAGCTGTATCTTCAGAGGGGAAAATGGAATGGTCAGCAGCTGGTGTCTGAATATTGGATAGAAATATCTACGGCACGACATCTGAAAACTCAGAATGACACCTATGGATATGGATATCAGCTATGGATGGAACAGCGCCCGGGAAGCTTTGAATATAACGGAATGTTGGGACAGAATGTTATTATTTATCCGGATATGGATATGGTTCTTGTCACAAATGCCGGAAATAAAGAAATGTTTCAGGACTGTATCATGCTGAATATCATTCGGAAATATTTCCCTGTTAATTATCATCCCGCCGATGTTCTACCTGAGAATCCACTCTCCTATAGTCTTCTGAAACGGTTGTGCGGAGAACTGGAAAATGGAGAAAATAATAACAGAAGTACTTCTCTGCGCGGGAGATGGAAAAGAAATGTAGTTTCCAGAAGGAAGCATTCAGATAAAAAGTACAGCTACCGTATTTCAGCAGCCGTTGATCGCCCATCTGATCATCACAGTTTTATGCGGGCTGTAAGCGGCAGAACTTATGTTATGGAACAGCAGAATATTGGAATTGCGCCGTTGTTTGTGCAGGTATTCCACAATAATATGACAGATGGTATTTCTGAAATTTCTTTTACTTATGATGCGGGAAACTTTTACGTTTCTTTTACCGAAGGTGAGGTAATCCATAAACTTCCTGTTGGATTTGGAAGGGCTGCGGATGGCTGTGTTGATCTTCATGGAGAACATTACCTTGTAGCTACACTGGGAGAATTTGCAAGGGATGAAAACGATATCCCTGTATTAAAGCTGGAAATTACTTTTATAGAAGAATGTGTGAAACGAAAAGTGCACATTTTCTTTCATGAAGATAATGGAATTGAAATCAGATGGAACGAAACACCCGGCAAAAAAATGATTCTGGCAGGACTGAGTTCTATTACTGAAGAACTGTCAGGAAACTTCCTGTATAATTCGCTTCTGGGAGATCATAATATTACGACAGAACTGCTGCACCGGCTTATGGAACAAACGATTGAGCCTGCTGTAAGGGGATATCTGAAGAGACCGGAAGAAACAGGCAGTATTGATACGGATGAGTGAATATAATAAAGTCTCATATACAAAAATGCATTTCTCACTAAACGATTCAGATGAGAAATGCATTTTGCATTTTACAGGTTTATTTTATTTATGGTATGTATTATTTACGCGGATTGCCATAGTTCTGTTTAGTCCTGTTTCACATTGAAAGCTTTCATTCCCGGATATACTGCGCTTGCGCCGAGTTCTTCTTCGATACGGAGAAGCTGGTTGTATTTTGCAACACGTTCGGATCTGCTTGGAGCTCCGGTCTTAATCTGGCAGGTGTTCAGTGCTACTGCAAGGTCTGCAATTGTTGTATCTGCTGTCTCGCCGGAACGATGAGAAGAAATTGCGGTGTAGCCTGCTTTGTGGGCCATTTTGATTGCTTCCAGTGTTTCGGATACGGAACCGATCTGGTTTAATTTGATCAGGATCGCATTACCTGCGCCAAGACTGATACCTTTTGCAAGTCTTTCTGTATTTGTAACAAACAGGTCATCACCGACAAGCTGTACTTTGTCACCAAGTCTGGCTGTAAGTTTCTGCCATCCTTCCC
>ERZ835880.2540-NODE-2540-length-11969-cov-2.907252_pt1 | contig 11969 bp, 10 predicted proteins | sample MGYA00519944_ERZ835880 | MGnify/ENA primary metagenome ERZ835880 (study PRJEB31850, sample SAMEA3708787) | human gut metagenome | biome: human gut; feature: human-associated habitat; material: faeces | place: China | collected 2014 ... | reverse complement strand
AGAGGCAGTCCCCATTGCGTTTCTGTTGCCGTTTCACCCGGTTCCGGGTAAAAACGCCGGAAAACCGGGTGAAACGGAATCGCCGCATCCGAAAGCCCTCTGCGGAAACGCCGCAAAAGCCTTCTTCCCATGTCTTCGGAGAATCACTTGAGCGCCTTGAGGAAGCGGTCCGAGACGGCTTCGGGCGTGGCGTGCCGATGCGCCGTGTCGGGATTCATCTTCTCGGAAAAGGCCGCAATCTCGGCCAGCCATGCCTTCAGCGGGCTTTCCCCATCTTCCCCGAACAGGGCAAGCTGCTCCTCCAGCGAAAAGACGGGATGTTCCCGCAGTTCGGCAATGGCGTCGGCCTCGGAAAACTTTTTGCCCATCCACGCCTCCGCGAAGCGGACATAGGCTGGAGCCAATGTTTCCGGGCCCTGCGCCTTGATCTCATCCGCAACCCGCAGGTAGACTTTCAAAAACGCACGCACGGCGTCCGGATTCTTTTCCGTGAACGCGCGATCCGCGACAAGGAGCACGGGCTGCGTTGCACCGCAATCCTGCGAATGCGCCGCAACTTTGAACCCGAGCGTTTCGGCTTCACGGGTGAACGGCGACCAGACGGCGAGGATATCGCCGTACCCGTTCTTGAACGCGCCGAGGGCGGGTGTCGGTTCCAGTTCCTCGATCTTGACGTCCTTCTCCTCAAGCCCGAGCGCGGCGAGCCATTTGTCGAGCAGATAGCGGGCCGACGTTTTTTTGGGGCACAGGATGAGCTTGCCCTTGACGGATTCGGGCGTCCCGAAGACATTCGGGAAATCGGGATTGAATCCCTTTTCCGCAAGAATCGGGCTGTCGGGGCGGGGCAGGATCATGTTGGCCGAAGATTCGTCGTTGGCGATGGCAATCACTTCCACCTGATCGCTCATGGTGGCCTGCATGGCGGGAACCGCCCCGCAACCGGCGATGGCCCAATCGTAGGCCCTGACGTTTTCGATGAGGCTCTTGCCGGAATCGAACCGGAGCATGATGATGTCCAATCCGGCTTCCTTGTCCCAGCCTTTTTCCTTTGCGTACCATGTCAAAAACGCCTCGTGCTCGCCAAGCCATGCCGTACGGAGGGTTTCGGACAGGGAGGGCGACGACTGAAACAGGCTGCCGAAAAGCGCGCATACTGCAAACAGTGTCTTGAATCGCATAACAGGTTCCTTTGTGTTGAATGTTGTAAACCGGGCTCACCCGGATGCCACCCGTCCATAAGCAAAAAGCGTTCCTACCCCTCACATCCCGGCGCCGGGGAACGAGGCAGGGCGCACGGGGAAAAGAGATGCTCCCGCAGTACGAATTTCAAATGACCCTCATCGCGCCCTACAAGGGCCTTGATGCCCGGATTTTCAGACAGGTCGCCAAAGATCTGCGCTGCCGCATCAAATTCATGGATCTGGCCTTCGACGAGGCCATCGAAGCGGCGAAACGCCTCTCCCCGGATACCTGCGACGTCGTCCTCAGCCGCGGCGTCACCGTGGACGTCGTCAAACAGAATTCCTCCATACCCGTCGTGCCCATCGACTTCTCCGCATGGGATCTCCTGCAGGCGCTCCAGCCCTATGCGGGGCATGTCCGCAACGTCGCGTTCTTTCGGTACTCCACCCCGCTGCCCGGTCTCTCCAGCGTGGAAAAAGCCCTTGGCATGAGAATCAAGGAACACCTTTACGGCTCCAAAAACGAGATGCACCTCCGGCTCATCCAGCTGGACCCCGCCGACGTGGAGCTCTTCGTCGCACGCGGGACGCTCGTATGCCAATGGGCCACCGCAGCGGGGTTCCCCACGCTTGAGATCATCGACGGCGAAATATCCGCCAAGCGGACGCTCCTTGAGGCGGTCAACGTCGCCCGCGCCCGCCGGTCCGAACGCCAGCGCACCGCGCGCTTCGGAGCCATCCTCGACGCCATCGACGAGGGCATCGTGGTGTACGACGCACAGGGCAAAGTGAACCTCATCACCCCCTCGGCGGAATCCCTCCTCAACTGCGCGAAAAAAGAAGCCCTCGGAGAGCACATCCGGACCGTTATGCCCGGCGTCTTCTCTCCCGGCACGCTGGCGGGCGACAAGGCGGAACATGGGCGCGTCCACGACATCCGGGGCACCACCCTCGTCATCAACCGCGTGCCCATCCTTTTCCAAGGGCAGAACGTGGGGACGGTCTGCTCCATATCCGACGCCCGGCGCATCTACAAAGCGGAGGCAAAGCTCCGCAACAAACTAAAATCAAAAGGTTTTACCACACGCTACTCGTTTGGGGACATCCGTACCCGCTCCCCGCACGTGCGGCATCTCAAAGAGCTTGGCGTACTCTACGCCTCCACGGACGCCAACCTGCTCATCTGCGGGGAATCCGGCACGGGCAAGGAGCTGTTCGCCCAAAGCATCCACGCCGCCAGCCTGCGCAAAGACAAGCCGTTCGTGGCCGTGAACTGTGCCGCCATCCCCGAAGGGCTGCTGGAAAGCGAACTTTTCGGCTATGAGGAAGGCGCGTTTACCGGCGCGAGGCGTCAGGGCAAGGCGGGCATGTTCGAGCTGGCCCACACCGGAACCCTGTTCCTCGACGAAATCGGGGACTTGCCGCTTACCCTTCAGGGGCGGCTGCTGCGCGTGCTTCAGGAACGGGAATTGGTACGCGTGGGCGGGACGCAGGTGATCCCCCTCGACGTACGCGTCCTGTGCGCCACGCATCAGGATCTCCGCCAGCTTGTGGCAGAGGAACGGTTCCGGGCGGACCTCTTTTACCGCCTCAACGTGCTCTCTTTGCGCCTCCCGCCACTCAGGGAGAGGCTCGAGGACATTGTGGATCTCGCCGTTTCCCATCTGAGGGAACATCTCGACGAGCCTCCGGCGGAAAGCCTGCTCGTCTCCCAGCTTGAGCGTCCCCTGCTGCGCCATCCGTGGCCCGGCAACATCCGCGAACTGCTCAGCCTCATGGAACGCATGGCGATCGTAGCCAACCACATGGCCGAAGTGACGGACTGGGAACAATTGCTTTTGTCCCTATGGGAAGATCCGCCTCTGGAGGAGTCCCCCATAACGCCGAGCCTCCCCCAAGAGCCCGAGGATTCGCCGCCTCTTACCCTCAGGAGCCACATGGCGCGGGAAGAGGCCCGGTTCATCCGGCAAGCCGTCGCCCGGTGCGGAGGGGATATGGGCAAGGCCGCCCACCTTCTCGGCATCAGCCGGATGACGTTGTGGCGCAAGCTTCAAGGGCTTGCGGAAACAAATGCGGAACATTCCGAGTAACAATATTGATACAAAAAGTTAACAAACATGGTATAGCGTAATATTTTTGTTACAGCCAATGCCGCTTTTTTCCCTTTCCATATACCAATAAACGGCGATTTCCCTTCAAATGGGCTGGCATATTTCTTGATATAATGTCTCTCAAGAGCCTTTCGGCACAATGCCGTCGGCGCGCTGGAAGGAGCAGTCCCCTGCCCATGTCTCCCACACAATCAGAAGGATGGAGTTGCCATGAAGAAAAGCATCATCGCCTCGTTGCTCATCGCCTGTTCCCTGTTTATCGGCGGCAACACGGATGCCCGGGCGGAATACCCCTACGACAAGCCCATCAACATCATCGTGCCCTTCGGCCCCGGAGGCGGCGTCGACATCGCGGCGCGCATCCTCGCCGACTACTTCCAGCAGAACTACAACATCACCATCAACGTCGTGAACAAGCCCGGCGGCGCACAGGCCATCGGCATCAATGAAATGCTCCGCGCCCGTCCCGACGGCTATACCCTCGCCTTCCCCGGCTTCAGCGCCCTCGCCACCACCCCCAAGCTGACCAACGTGGGGTATACCCTCAAGAACATCAAGCCCGTCGCCCACATCGCCAGCATGGAATGCGTGCTGAGCACCAACAAGAGCTCCGGCATCGACACGTGGGAAAAATTCCTCCAGGCTGCGGAAAAGAACCCCGATGGGACCGTCTACGGGACTACCGGCTCCATCTCCACGCAACGCCTGTACATGACGAAGCTGACCGACCGCTTCCACGGCGATCTCAAGATCCGCCATACCGCCTATACCAGCGGCCATGAAGTGAGCACCGCCCTGCTCGGCAAGCACATCACCGCCGGCTTCCAGGTCCCGGCCAACATCCTGCCTTATGCCAACTCCGGCGACTTCAACGTCATCGCCATCTCCCGCAAGGAACGCCGCGCCGATCTGCCCAATACGCCAACCTTCCGCGAACTGTACGCCGACAAGATGACCCCCGCGGACGAGAAGTGGATCGATCTCGGCGCGTGGCACGGCCTCGTGGTGTCCAGCAAGGTCAAGGACGCTCGCATCGCCGCGCTCGAACCCCTCATCGAAAAGGCCATGAAGGACCCCGAAGTCATCGAAAAATTCAACAAAATCGGCCTTGATGCCGGGTATCTCCCCGCCAAGGAATTCGGACAGCTTATCCAGTCGTCCTCGGACCTCGCCGACGAAGTGCTGGCCGGGCGCAAGTCGCTTGACTAACCGGATATTGGGGCGGAGCGCGGGTGCGCCCCGCCCTTCCTTTTCACGACGAGGGGTCGCTTCATGAAAAACAAGACGGATTTCTTCATCGGCTTGACGCTGCTCGCCTTCTGCTGCGTCATGGGATACGAGATACATTTGATCCCTGAACCCGCAGCGCTCGATTTCTTCTCGGCGGGTTCGTTCCCCACGGGTGTCACGATCGCGCTGGCCCTGCTCTCGCTCATCCTTGTAGGAAGGACGATCACAGGCAAAGACAAAGACACGGCCTGCTGGCCCGAAAGGAAGCTCGCCGTCAAAGTGGGGCTGATGGCCGCGTGGATCCTGGCCTATGTGGTCGGCTTCATTTTCCTCGGAGAGTACGCCTATGACGCCGAGTGGCCCGAAGGCACGGGTTTCCTCATCTCCACGCTGATCTTCCTCTCCGGGGCGCAGGTGCTGACCGGATACCGCAATCCTTTCTACATTTTTCTCATTTCCGCGGGGATATCAGCCTTCCTGTACGCCGTGTTCGCCATCTTCTTCAAAGTTCCTCTTCCCTAATAAGGCGGTATCCCATGTTCGATATGTTCATATCAGCCTTCAGCTCGGCCTGTAGCATGGAAGCCCTCGTCGCCAACTTTATCGGCGTGGCGCTCGGCATCGTCTTCGGCGCGCTGCCCGGCCTCACCGCCGTCATGGGCGTGGCCCTGCTCATTCCCTTGACCTTCGGCTTCCCCGCCGTCATCGCCTTTTCCGCCCTGCTCGGCATGTACTGCGGGGCCATCTACGCGGGCAGCATCACCGCCATCCTCGTCGGCACTCCGGGCACGGCGGCCGCCGCCGCGACCATGCTCGAAGGGCCGCAGTTCACCGCCCGCGGGGAATCGCTCAAAGCGTTGGAAATGACCACCATCGCCTCCTTCATCGGCGGCATCTTTTCCTGTATCGTGCTGGCCACGGTCGCCCCCCAGCTCGCACACTTCGCCCTCGACTTCAGCGCCCCGGAATATTTCTCCCTCGGCATCTTCGGCCTGACCATTGTGGCGACGCTGTCCGAAGGCGCGCTGCTCAAGGGCTGCATCGCTGCGCTGCTCGGTATGCTCATCTCCATGATCGGCATGGACCCGCTTTCCGGCAACCTGCGCATGACCTTCGACTCGCCAGACCTCATCAACGGCGTCTCCCTCGTCCCGGCGCTCGTCGGGCTCTATGCCCTGTCGCAGGTATTGGTTACCATTGAAGACGTCTTCATGGGCCGCAAGCTCTCCACCGCCGAAATCTCTCGCAAGGGCATCTCGTTACCCGATCTCTGGGCCAACCGTGCCGCCCTGATCCGCGGTTCCCTCTTCGGCACGTTCATCGGCATCGTCCCGGCCACGGGCTCGGGCACGGCCTCGTTCGCGGCCTACAGCGAAACCAAGCGCCACTCCAAGCACCCAGAACTTTTCGGCAAAGGCACGCTTGAAGGCATCGCGGCCACGGAATCCGCCAACAACGCCGTCACCGGCGGCGCGCTCATCCCCCTGCTGACCCTCGGCGTGCCCGGCGACGTGGTCACGGCGATCATGCTCGGCGCGCTTATGATCCAGGGCATGACTCCCGGTCCGCTGCTGTTCCAGGAACAGGGCACGCTCGTCTACAGCATTTTCATCGCCCTGTTCGTCTCCAACGTCTTCATGCTGCTTCTGGGCTACTACGCGGTGCGCCTGTTCGCCAAGGTCGTGCTCATTCCCGGCGGCATCCTCATGCCCCTCGTCACCACCCTGTGCGTGGTGGGCGGCTACGCCCTGAACAACTCCAACTTCGACCTCGCCGTCATGGCCGGTTTCGGGTTGCTCGGCTACATCATGACCAAGGCGCGCTTCCCGCTCGCCCCCCTGCTCCTCGCCATGATCCTCTCCGGAATCATCGAAACCAACTTCCGCAGGGCGCTCAGCATCTCCAATCAGGATTTCTCCGTATTCTTCACCCGTCCTGTCTGCGCGGCGTTCCTCGCCATCAGCCTCTTCATCCTGTTCAACCTGCTCTGGAAGGAATGGAAGAAGTACCGCGCCGCCAGCGCCGCCTGATCCCGCAACCCTTATGAGGCCAGCCATGCAACAAGCGACTCACATCTACCGGAACGGTACCATCCTGACGATGGATTCCCGCTGCTCCATCGTTTCCTGCCTTGCCGTATCCGGCGAAACCATCCTTGCCGTGGGCTCGGAAGCCGAAGTGGCCCCGTTCCAGGGCCCGGAAACCCGCATCGTCGATCTGGGCGGGCGGTTCATGATGCCGGGCTTCTACGACTGCCACAGCCATTTCATGCGCGCGGGCATGTACAACAAATACTATCTCGACGTGAATTCCCATCCCATCGGGGACGTGAGGACGCACGGCGACATCCGCCGCAAGGTACGCGAAGCCCTTTCGGGTATGCCCGCCGGGGAATGGCTGCTCTGCGCGGGGTATGACGATACCGCCGTTGCCGAAGAGCGGCATTTCACGCTTGCCGAACTGGACGCGATGGCCCCGGATCACCCGCTGTTCCTGCGCCACATCTCCGGGCATCTGGCCCTGTGCAACAGCAAGGCGTTTGAGGCAGCCGGAATCACGGATGAAACCCTGAATCCGTCGGGCGGCGTGTTCCGGCATGACGGCAACGGCCGCCTCACCGGATTGGTGGAGGAACCCGCCGCAATGGAGATGGTCCTGGCGGCCTCCCCGCAGATGACCGAGGAAAAATGGCTCGGCGCGGTGGAACGGGCTACCGACGACTATGTCGCCAAGGGCGTGACGACCGCCCACGACGGCGGCGTCACCACGGCCATGTGGAAAAACTACATGACCGCCCACAAACGGGGGATGCTCAAAAACCGCGTCCAGCTTCTGCCCAAGCACGGCTGGTTCGACTTCTCGCTGGCCCCCACCGTGCAATGCGGCACGCCCCTGACCAAGGACGGCCTGCTCAGCATGGGCGCTGTGAAACTGTTTCAGGACGGGAGCCTCCAAGGGTACACCGGCTATCTGAGCAATCCCTACCATTCGCTGCCGGACGCCATCTCCGACGGGTCATGGCGCGGATACCCCATCTACAATCCCCGTGAACTCGTCAACATCGTTACCCGCTACCACGAAGAGGGCTGGCAGGTCGCCATCCACGGCAACGGCGACGCGGGCATCGAAGACATCCTCAACGCCTTTGAGGAAGCGCAAAAGGCGTACCCCCGGGCCAACGCGCGGCACATCATCATCCATTGCCAGACCGTCCGCGAGGATCAGCTCGACCGCATCGAACGGCTCGGCGTGGTTCCGTCCTTCTTCACCGTACACACCTATTACTGGGGCGACCGCCATCGGGACATCTTCCTCGGGAAAGCCCGCGCAGCCCGGATCGATCCGCTGCGGAGCGCCCTGAAACGCGGCATCCCCTTCACTTCCCACAACGACACCTCCGTCACGCCTATGGATCCGCTGCTCTCCGTCTGGTCGGCGGTCAACCGGATCACCGGCAGCGGCAAGGTGCTCGGCGAGGATCAGACCGTCTCTGTGCTGGATGCCCTGAAAAGCGTCACCATATGGGGCGCCTACCAGTTCCATGAAGAACGCATGAAGGGCAGCCTCGAGCCCGGCAAGCTCGCCGATATGGTCATCCTCGGCGAGAACCCGCTTGAAATCGCGCCCGAACGCATCAGGGACATCCCGATTCTGGCGACCCTGGTGGGCAACCGGCTCGTCTACGGTTCCCTGTAATTTCCCCGTCCCCAACGCACCGGGCAAAGGATGATCCCCCTTCCCCCGCCCGGTGCGATTTGGGGTTCCCCCGGCGGCACACTCGCCCATTCCTCCGGGCGGCCGCCGGGGGAACCAACCTCCATATAAGAACACCCGCTCAGTCAATCCGAGCGGGTGTCCTTATATGGAGGAAGGATAGGGGGAGACGCTCCATTCGGCCGCCGTCCAGCCGCAACCGGGACGCCGCACAGAATCGGCATACCGGAACTTATGCGTGCCGCCCCATTTCGTATGCCTCATTCAGAGCCGGGCTTTCCTTGATATCGCCTTTTTTCCATGCGCCCGATCCGTAAACGATGCCCTTTTCCTGCGCGCCTTCCAGACAGTACAGGAACCCGCGGAACCCTTCGATGGTCCTCTCCAGCGACCGCTTTTCGCCGTCGGCGGCGGTGGCGATGAAGTAAAACGCCTTGTTGCTGATTTCCGTATACCGGGCGACGCACCGATCAATAAGCGTCTTCATCTGCGCATCCATCGTATAGAAATACACCGGCGTCGCCATGACGATCACGTCAGCGGCGATCATCTTTCCCAGAATCTCGGCCATATCGTCCTTCTGCACGCAGACGCCGTTGTTCTGGTGGCAGGCTTCACAGCCGATGCAATAGCCGATGTTTCTGTCGCGGAGGAAAATCTTTTCGGCCCGATGGCCGGATTCCCTCGCGCCTTCCATGAAGCGATCACACAATATATCGGAATTGCCGCCCCTTCTGGGGCTCCCCGACAGTATCAGTATATTTTTGCTCATGACATTCCTCTCGACGAAAAGGTTATTTTCCCATGCCGATCTTGCGAAGCCACGCGGCCACCTCGCCTTGCGCGGAAGCGGCCCGGCTTCCCCTGACGGCAAGCCCGTCCAGAACAACCGCCTTCGGGCAAAACGCCTTGATGTCCGCAACGCTGCGGCCCAGCGCGCTGCCCTCATGCGTGATGAACGGGGCAATCCGCTTGCCCGCCAAATCGTACTCGGACAGGAACGTCCTCACCGGCCCGGCTACAGTGCCCCACCAGTTGGGCGATCCCACGAAAACGACGTCGTACGCCTCGATGTGCCCGATCCTGTGCTTCAGAGGCGGCTTGTAGCCCGACGCCAGTTCCTGCTTCGCCTGATCCGTGGTCGCACGGTACGCCTCGGGATACGGCGTCACCGGCTGAAGTTCCACAATATCCCCGCCGACCGCCGCATGAATGGCCTCGGCGACGGCGCGCGTGTTGCCGGAACGGGAATAGTAGACGACCAACGCCTTGGCTCCGCCCTCCGTGGCGGCATAGGCCGACGAAACATGCGGCAACAAACGGCCTCCGAACCCGGCAAGCAGCCCGGCGACCGTATATTTCAGCAGACTTCTTCTGGACGAATCGATTTCCAGTGCCTTGCTCATAACAATCCTCTCTTGTCCGTTTCGAACTTTCAGCTGTGTATTCCATCCATACGGATCAACAATTCCATGAATCAGATATACTGCCTCCGAACCTCTGTGAGTAGATACGATTCTACCCATTTTTTGCCAGATCCTCTCTTCCCTCCCCTCTGCAAGAGCCTATGGCTGTCTCTTCGGACACGCGGGCGCACATCTGAGGAAAGTACATGAAGGTGTACCATTGAAGGATACGGCACGAGATACGGATAATGTCCGGCAACGCTTCCCAGAGACAGGGCGACAGAAAAGCAAGGAGAGCCCAGAGGCGCGGGAGGAGGAAAACGGCTCAGGCCCTGTCGAAAAAGCCGGAAAGCGTTTCCACCCTGACCACACGGGGAGGCGGAAGCTGGGGAACGGCTTCGGCAATGCGGCGGGCCAGCTCGGCACAAAGGCCGGGAGCAAGGGCGGGCTCCGGCAGGACGTGCAATTCCAGCCGTTCCGCATCGACGAGACGCAGACGGAAATCCGGCCCGGGCAGTCCGGCCGAGGCGAACACACCATGAACGGCCCGCTCACCGGCGGCAAGCCCCGCGAGCAGGGAACGCTCCGGCTTCATGCCGTACGGGAGCCGCGTCAGCAGGCAAGGCCGGGCTTTCTGCTCCGGATCTTCCATTCCCGTCAGTGCGGCGCACCGATGGATGTCCGCCTTGGTCAGGCCGGCGGAAGCCAGCGGGGACAGGATGCCGAGTTCCTCGACGGCCCGTATGCCGGGGCGGTACTGCCCCGCATCGGAAGCGTTCGTACCGTCGCACAGGGGAAGGTCGGTTCGAGCTTTCAGCAAGGAAAACAGGTTACGCTTGCACGCATAACAACGGCGGCGATCCCCGGAAGCCACCAAAGCTAAATCCAATGGATCGGCGGGAAGTTCCTCATAGGCGAGCTCCCGGGAGGCCGCCCAATGACGCGCGTAGTCCGTCTCTTCCGGGGGAATGTGCGGTCCGACGATGTGCAGCAGTACGGGCTCGAAGCCGAACCGCTGGGCCGCATGAGCGAGAAAACGGCTGTCCAGCCCACCCGAGTAGGCCAAAGCAAAACGGTTCCCTGCCGCGAGGACGCCGAGGACGCTTTCAAGACGCGGCAGGAGCGCGGTTTCCTCCGGAGACGCGGCGGTCATACTTGAATCCATCACGGCAATACCCTCATACACTTACAAAAAAATGCCGGAAACCCCGTTCACCGATACGGCGGCATCAGCCTTCAAGCTCCGTACCACAGGCGAAGATCGTCCCGTTGGGCGCATTGGCGAAAACACGCGACCCGTAGACCAGAGCCCGTTTTTCCACCAGCATGGCGGGCCACGGCCCGAACGTCGCCCCAAGGCTGCGAAGCAGGGCGATGGCTGTGGGCGTCACGGTTTCGCCTTCGCCGGAGAACGGACGGACGGGAATGCCTTCGAGCAGTTCCAGTACCGCAGGAGCCGGAACGGGTATGACGCCGTGGGCGCAAACGACCTCACCGTCCGCAATGGGCAGGGGGCTGACCACAAACCGCGCGGGCGAGAGCCGCGTGAACAGGACGCAGGCCATACAAATGTCCAGGATACTGTCCAGCGCGCCGACCTCATGAAAACGGACGGCCTCCGGCTTCATGCCGTGCACGGCGGCTTCGGCCTTCGCCAGCAACGTGAACGTATCCGAGGCCAAGCGCTTCGGCTCATCGTCCATGCCGCTCCCGGCGATGATTCCAAGAATATCCTCAAGGGTGCGGTGTTCGTGCTGGTGGGGAAGCGACACGTCCGCGAACCAGCCGCCGATACGGTTCACCTGCCGCCGCGTCAGGCGCACGGTCCCGGCGAGCTCGGGCAGCACGGAGGCAAGCAGCCTGTCCGTTTCCGCCTCGCCGAGTTCCGTCATGCGCAGCAGCCCGGCAAGGAACATATCCCCGGACAAGCCGGAATGTGACCGGATGGTCAGGATGCGGCCTCCCCGGGCTTTGCCCCGCCCATCCCCGTGGGCCGTTTCATGCGTATGGCCGTGCTCATGATGGTGTTCATGGCGGTGGGCATGATCCCCGTGTGCGTGCGCTTCGCTCATAATCCGTTTACCACCCTTGCGGCGGCGCAGGCCGCGCCGTACCCGTTGTCGATATTCATGATCCCCACGCCGGGAGCGCAGCTTGAAAGCATACTCGCCAACGCGGCCCGTCCGCCCTGCGCCGCACCGTACCCAACGGACGTCGGCACGCCGAAGATCGGCTTGGGCGTAAGCCCGCCCATCACGCTGACCAGCGCGGCGTCGAGCCCGGCAACCACGATCACGGCATCGAAGGTGTTGATCTCCTCCAGCCGC
>ERZ835880.2531-NODE-2531-length-11994-cov-3.121032_pt1 | contig 11994 bp, 7 predicted proteins | sample MGYA00519944_ERZ835880 | MGnify/ENA primary metagenome ERZ835880 (study PRJEB31850, sample SAMEA3708787) | human gut metagenome | biome: human gut; feature: human-associated habitat; material: faeces | place: China | collected 2014 ... | reverse complement strand
GGGCAACCGACATACAGCCGGCTGCCCATTCTTCGGACGAATGTGCCGGAGGGGATCATCCGATCTCGGCCAGTACGGCGTCGGTCGCCACGTTCTCGCCGGGCTGCACCAGCACCTGCTTCACCGTGCCGGCGTAATCGGTCGTCACGGCATTCTCCATCTTCATGGCTTCCAGGATTGCGATCTCGTCGCCGGCCTTGACCGTATCGCCCACCTTGACCTTCAGCTCGATGATACGCCCGGGCAGCGGCGCCGTCACGGCATTGCCCGTGATGACGACCTTCTTCACCTCTTCGGCCTTTTTCTCCTCGGCCTTGGGCTCGGCGGGTTTGGCCGCGGCGTAAGCCTTGACCTTCATGTCCGTGAGGAATGTCTTGGCGACCATCGGGAACAGCTCGAGCAGCAGCACTTCTTTCTCGTTGGCGGCGAGCTTCACACCTCCGGCCTCGGGCAGTTCGGGGTTGGGCTGCATCTGGTATTTCGACGTATCGTAGGGCGTCTCCTCACGCACGCCGCAAATCTTGAAGCGGAATTCGGGGTCGATCTTCACGGGCGTGTGTCCGTACTCGCCCTTGACCAGGCCGACGAACTGCGAGCTCTTGTTGGTGTACATCGGACGCCCGGCCTTCTCGTCGAGGGCGCAGTTGACGGCCTGCGCACCCACGATCTGCGAGGTGGGGGTCACCAGCGGCGGCAGACCCGCGGCCAGGCGCACCGAAGGGATCAGCTCCATGGCGCGGGGCAGGATCTCCTCGGCCTTGAGCTGCTTGAGCTGGGCCACCATGTTCGAATACATGCCGCCGGGAATCTCGGCCTTCTGCACCAGTTCGTTCGGAGCCGGGAAGCCGAAATAGGCCTCGATCTTGCGGCAGGCGTCGATCGTGGCGTTCTCGTCGTCGTGCTGCGCCGCGGCGATCGCCCGGTCGAACAGGGCGTCGATCTCGGTGGGAAGCGTGTCGGTCACCGGGTTGAACGCCTTCGGCTCGGGTTTCTCGACGCCGAAGACCGACTGGTTCAGCTCCTTGCGGATGTCCCGCAGCTGGGTGTTGATCTTGGCCACGGCCTCCATGTTCACGTCCGTTTCGATGCCCAGCTTCTTGCAGAAAACATGGATCAGCTCGATGGCCGGGGCGCCCGTGCCTTCGGCGAAGTACCAGCAGTTGGTGTCCACGACGTCGACCCCGGCGATGATGGCCGAAAGCACCGAAGCCAGTCCGTAGCCCGGCGTGCAGTGGGTATGGAAATCGACGGGAACCGAAAGGTTCTTCTTCAGCAGGCGCACCAGCGTGGCGACGCGGCGCGGCGGAATCAGACCCGACATGTCCTTGATGGTGATCATGTCGGCGCCCAGTGCGGCCATCTGGCGAGCCTTGTCGAGGAAATAGGCGTCGGTGAAGACCGGTTTGGGGGCCGATTTGCCCGTCAGTCTGGCCCAGAAACCCGGTTCGGGGTATTTCGGGTCCACGGTGTAGCAAACCGCACAGTCGGCGATGCCGCCGTACTGCTTGACGTATTTGACGGTCGATTTCACGTTGTCGACGTCGTTCAGGGCATCGAAGATCCGCATGATGCCCAAACCGCTCCGGATCGAGTTGCGGCAGAAGCCGTCGATGATTTCGTCCGTATAGGGCGAGTAGCCGAACAGGTTGCGGCCGCGCGAAAGGGCCGTGAGTTTCGAGACATCGCCCACTGCCTTGTGGATGGTTTCGAGGCGCGTCCACGGATTCTCGTCGAGATAACGCATCACCGAGTCGGGGACGGCGCCGCCCCACACCTCCATCGCATAGAAATTGGCATCTTTGTAGAACGGCAGGCAGCGGTCGATCTGCTCCTGGTTCATACGCGTCGCGAAGGACGACTGCTGGCCGTCACGCAACGTAAGGTCTCTGATTTTGAGATTTCTCGCCATTTTATAATATCATTTAAGGGTTCTTTGGCACGAATCCATTGTTATTCGAATAACAAAGGTAATAAACCCTCACGAATATGCAACTTTTTTCCGGGGAATTTTCAGGAAAAACGCCCCGGCCGCTTTCTTTCCGTAAAAAAGACGGGAAACAGAACGATCATCCGCCCGATCTGCCGCCGGGCTGGAACAGTTCCCGGTCGGGAAGCCCGTCGAGGTATCTGCGTTTGAAGACATTGACGCAGAAGACAAACATCGCCAGCATCAGCGGCCCGAAGATGACGCCCATAAAGCCGAAGAGCGACAGACCGATGAAGACCCCGAAAATGGTGATGAGCGGGTGCACGTCGGCCATCTTCTTCTGCATGACCATCCGCACGAGGTTGTCCACCTGCGTGACGACCAGCGTGCCGTACATCACCAGCCCGACGCCCTGCCCCCAGTTGCCGTCGAGGCTCATGTAGGCCGCCAGCGGCAGCCACACGAGGGCCGTGCCGACGATGGGCAGAATCGTGGCGAAGCAGGTCAGCACGCCCCAGAAAAGCGGCTCGGGAACGCCGAAGGCCAGGTAACCGACATAGGCCACCACGCCCTGCGAGACGGCCAGCAGCGGAATGACGATGGCGTTCGAGCGCACGATCATGTGGATTTCGCGCATCACGCTGCGCGCCGCGCGGCGGTCGAACGGCAGGATTTCGCGGCAGTAGGTCTCCATGCGCAGGCCCCCGATCAGCATGAAATAGAGCACGAAGAGCAGCACGACGAGGTTGACGGCGAAATTCACGATGCCGCCCACGAGCCACTGTCCTGCCCTGGGAAGGTAGCCCAGCACCGATTGCAGGTTGCTCTCGGACCAGAGGTCGTAGCCGGTTTTCTGCTGGATGAGTCCGGCGACGTGCCGGACGGGCGTGATGACCGACTGCGGATCGAGGGCCACGCCCTGGATTTTGTCGACGACCATCCAGACGATCAGGCTGATCGGAACGAGGAAGAAGAAGATCGCCTCGCCGAGCAGCAGCGACGCCGCAAGGCTCCGCCGCCACCGCCGCCGTTCGCTCAAGAACCACATCTGACGCCGCAGCAGCACGTAGATCGTCACGGCCCCCAGCAAACCGCCCAGAAACGGCGTCAGCTCGACGAAGATCGTAAGGCCCAGCCCCGCGATAAGCACGAAAAGCGAATAACGCCAGTATTTTTCACGCACCGAAAGCATACCCCGGCCCCGCGCAAGGAACGTGCCGCAGGCTTCCGGACCGGGAGGCCGGAATGTTGAAATATCGTCGACTGAAAATTTGCGCTATTCTATTGCGGCTCACAAATATTTGATATATATTTGCGCCATGGAAGGAATGGCCGAAATCGTCTGCACAGACACCCCGGAAATGAGTACCCGCCATTGGCGAAAAGCTCTTTCAGGACACACATACGACTGACGAGGGATGTTCCTGCAACAGGAATGTCTCTCGCCGTTTTCTCAAAACGGCCGAATCCGGAAACCGAAACGCCGCGAAAAAGAAAACAAACGATCCATCTACAACGAAACCCAAAAAAATCCCTTATTCACAAAAACCAACGTTTATGAAGAAACTTTTCCTTCTCATGCTCTCGGTCTTCGCATTTTGCGCAGCCGATGCGCAGGTGACGACTTCGGGAATGAACGGCACGGTGACCGACGCCGACGGACAGCCGCTCGCCGGCGCCACGGTCATCGCCGTGCACACCCCTTCAGGCACGCAGTACGGCGCCGTGAGCGACAAGAACGGCGACTACAACCTGCAAGGACTGCGCACGGGAGGTCCCTACACGGTGACCTTCTCGTTCGTGGGCTGCCAGAGCGTCGAATTCCCGGGACTGATGCTGTCGCTGGGCCAGACCCTCAAGCGCGACGCTTTCCTCAAGGACAGCCAGCAGCTCGAAGCCGTGGTCATCACGGCCGACGGCAAGAACAGTTCGATGAACGTCAACCGCGCAGGGGCGGTCACCAGCATCTCCAACGAGCAGATCGAACTGATGCCTACGGTCAACCGCAGCATGAACGACATCATGCGCCTCACGCCGCAGGCCTCGTCGACCACCTCGGGACTGGCCATCGGCGGCGGCAACTACCGCCAGTCGTACGTGACGGTCGACGGCGCGGCGTTCAACAACATGTTCGGCATCGGCGGCAATCTGCCCGCAGGCGGTTCGCCCATTTCGCTCGACGCGCTGGAGCAGGTGTCGGTGTCGATAACCCCCTTCGACGTGCGCCAGAGCGGATTCACGGGCGGAGCGATCAACGCCGTCACCAAGTCGGGAACCAACGACCTGAAGGTCTCGGCCTACCTCTACTCCAAGAGCGACCAGCTCCAGGGCGACAAGTACGACGGCGGCAAACTGTCGCTGAGCGAGATGCGGAACAACACGCTCGGATTCAGCGTCGGCGCCCCGATCGTCAGGAACAAGCTCTTCGTGTTCGCCAACTTCGAGCGCGAGTGGAACACCACGCCGGGCAACTCCCGGCTGGCCCGCACGAGCGAAAGCCAGGATTTCGGCAAAGCCCTGCAATACAACCGCCCGACGACCGCGAAACTCGACGAGATGAGCCGGTTCCTGATCGACAACTACGGCTACAACCCCGGCGCCTACCAGAACTATTCGGTGAAGACGCCCGGCTACAAGCTCATGGCACGCGTGGACTGGAACATCAACCGCAACCACGCGCTGAACGTGCGGTTCAGCCGGACGCAGAACAAGTATTCGTCGGCCCCGTCGTCGTCCATTTCGCCGCTCAACGCCGGCAAAGTGTACGACAAGGACGTTTACGGCCGCACCTCGGTCTACGCCATGTATTTCGGAAATTCGCGCTACTATCAGGAGCAGAACTTCACGTCGGTGGCCGCCGAACTCAACTCCCGCTTCATGGACAGCCGCCTGACGAACACGCTTCGCTACACCTATTCGCACCAGTACGAGCCGCGCAGCTACGACGGCGGCATCTTTCCGACGGTGGACATTCTGGAGCCTGCCGAGAACGGCGCGAGCGCCCTGTACGCCTCGTTCGGACTCGATCCCTTCACCGAAGGCAACCTGCGCGAAGTGTCGACGCACATCCTGACCGACGAGATCGGCTACACGCTGGGCAAGCACCGGCTGGTGGCCGGTTTGCAGTTCGAGCACAACCTGACCACGAACGGCTACTTGCAGGGCGGCGCGGGATACTACGTCTACGAAAGCTGGGACGACTTCAAGAACGACAAGGCCCCGCTGGCGTTCCGCATCGCACACGGCAACAACGACGCATTGTCGCAGGCGTTCCCCCAGTTCTCCCACATGCAGTACTCGGTCTACCTGCAGGACGAGATCAACGTAAGCGAGCGTTTCAAGGCGACGGTCGGAGTGCGTTTCGAGGTTCCGGTCTATCCGTCGATCTCGGGCAACGAAAATAAGGACTTTACGGAGATCTTCGCCGACCACGGCGGCTACAAGACCTCGGATATGCCCAAGGCGCGTCTGTCGGTGGCCCCCCGCGTGGGCTTCAACTGGGACATGACCGGCGAGCGCAAGTATATCCTCCGCGGAGGTACGGGCGTGTTCAACGGCCGCCTGCCGTTCGTATGGCTCGTATCGGTGGCCGGAAACAGCAACACCATCCAGAACGGACTCACGCTTTACAGAAACGAAAAGGGCGACAACATGCCCAAATTCCACACCAATGTCAAAGACATGCTGGAAGACGTGTACAAGGGAACCTACAAGGGACATGACCTGGCGGCCAACACGCAGCCGACCATTCTGGACAAGAACCTCAAAATGCCTTCGACGTGGAAAAGCTCGCTGGCGCTGGACCTGAAACTTCCGGGCGACGTCAACCTCAATATCGAGGGGATCTACAACAAGGACTTCAACTCGGTGACCGTCACCAAACTCGGCATGGTCGAGAAAGAGGGCGGCATCCGGCTCCCGGGCGAACCCGAGGCGCGCACCTATTGGGAAAGCGGCAATATCAGGAATAAGGACGGCGAGACCGTCAATCCCTACCTGATCAACAACACCGACGACGTGGACGGCTACTACGCTTCGGTCTCGGCGCAGGTGTCGAAAACCTGGGGCTTCGGTCTCTCGCTGACGGCGGCCTACACCTATTCGAGCGCCAAGAACGTGATCGACGGCATCGGCGATCAGGTGACCTCGGCATTCAGCACCAACACGTTCAACAAGAACGGTTCGAACGTGCCCGAACTGGGTTACGCATCCTACGTGTCGCCCCACCGCATCCTGCTCAACGTCGGCTACCGCCTCGCGCACAAGAGCGGCGCGTCGAACTTCGGGCTTTACTACGAGGCGTTCCGCCAGGGATATATCGGTTCGTACTCCTATTCGCGCTACTCCTACACGATGTACGTGCAGAGCGGCAAGTACCAGAACCCCGTGACGAATGACCGCGGCGCGGTGAACCTGATCTACATTCCGACCCGCGAGGAACTCGACGGCATGCCGTTCACGTCGGACGAGAACAGGGAGGAGTACTGGAAATTCATCCGGAACGACGACTATCTCTCGAAGCACACCGGCGAATACTCGAAGCGCGGCGGCGCCGTGATGCCCTGGCAGCACATGCTGAACTTCCGCTTCTCGCAGGACTTCTACGTCAACGTCAAAGGCCGGCGCAACACGATTTCGCTGGGACTCGATGTCAACAACATCGCCAACATGCTCAACCGCGACTGGGGCAACGTCAAACGGATCAGCACGACCAACATCCTGAAATACGAGAACGGTGCCTACACGTTCAACAAACCCACATGGTCGAAGTACGCCGGCACGATTTCGACCTGGTCGGCGATGTTCAGCATCCGCTACACCTTCAACTGATCTCCCGGAAGAGGCTCAAAAAGGAAGAGACCGGTTTGCGCCGGTCTCTTTCTTTTGTTTATATGCAGTCCGATTGCAACAACCGCCGGCGCAGGGCGTCGCACGCCGCGTCGGGATCGCGGTGATCGAAGACGAAGCCGTGAATGCCCAGAGCGGCGGCCGCCTCGATGTTCATCTCCCGGTCGTCGATGAAAAGCGTCTCGGAAGGGGTCAGGCCATAGCGTTCGAGCAGAATCTCGTAGATGCGCGGCTCGGGTTTCACGGTGTGCTCCTCGCAGGAGACCACCTCGCCGTCGAAAAGCCCGTAGACGGGGAAGCGGCGCAGGAAGTCGATGAACTCGCGCGACATGTTCGAAAGCACGTAGAGCCGATAGCCCGCCGCTTTCAGGTCGCCGACGAGCCGTTCGGTCGGCTTCACGGGTTCCTGCAGGTCGACGGCCAGCCGAAGGACGGCGGCACAGGTCTCCACGGGGCGGCCGGTCATCCCGCTGATGGTGGCGGTCACCTCTTCGAGCGTCGACGTGCCGCGGTCGTACTCCTCCCAGAAGAGCGGCATGCGCGGGGCGCGGAGAAAACTGAAAAATTCGAGCAGTTCGGGGGTGCACTTGCTTTTATCACGGGCGAAAAGAACTCCGCCAAGGTCAAAAACGATGTTTTTCATAGGGACAAAGATACTAAAAAGTCGAATGGGGCGCAACACAAAATCGCGCGCAACTCCGTAAAACCTTCCGACTGGTAAAAGGATCGTTACGCCCCCAAAGATACGAAAAATTTTGTTGGTGCGGGATTTGCAGGGTGTTCGGAAAACAATCAAGCCTATGAATCACGGTATAAGCATCCTTTTCCGCACCATTCCGCTCGCAATGGCCGCCTTCTGCTTCGCTTACGGAGCCTATATTTTCGCGGCCGGAACCGACGCGGCTCGTCTGACGGCAGGTCCCGTCGTCTTCTACCTCGGGTCCATCTGCATCGCGCTCTACTGCACCGCCGCAACGATCATCCGCCAGATCATCGGGACCTACACGGCGGCGGCGAAGTACCTCTTCCCGGCGATCGGCTACACGTTCGCCATGCTGACGCTCATCAGCGGCGCATTCATCATCGCCTCGCACTGGCCCGGCGCGCTGGTCACTGGACACGTCGTCTGCGGACTGGGGCTGATCACGGCCTGCGTGGCCACGGCGGCGACCTCGTCGACACGCTTCAGCCTGATTCCCAAAAACTCCGCCGACGACTCCTTCTCGGTCAACCCGGCCGGATTCACCCGCGCCGAGTCGTCGCTGCTGATCTTCATCGTCTCGGCAATCGCCGCCATCGCCTGGGTCTGGTGCATCCTGCTCTATGTGCGCGGAACGCTTCCGGCACACATCGTCGCCGGGAGCGTGATGTTCGGAATCGCCTGCGTCTGCACGTCGCTCATCGCGCTGGTCGCCAGCATAGCCCGCCAGGCCCGCGGCAGCTACACGATGGCCGAGAAAGGCAAATGGACGGGACTCGTGCTGACGATGGGTTCGCTGGCATTCGTGCTGGGGCTGATCCTGATTTTCGCCTATTGGGATCATCCGATCAACTTCGTGGGATTCGTGCTGATCGGTCTGGCGCTGATCTGCTGGAGCATTTCGAGCAAGGTGATTCTGCTGGCGAAAATCTGGCACGCCGACTTCCCGCTGGCCAACCGCATTCCGATCATCCCCGTGTTGACGGCGCTGGCATGCCTGTTCCTGGCGGCGTTCCTCTACGAGGAGGCCGCATTCCAGGCCAAATTCTTCGTCCCGGCGCGTGTGCTGTCGGGATTCGGCGCCATCTGTTTCACGCTCTACTCCATCGTCTCGATCCTCGAAAGCGGAACGTCGAAAAAATAAAAGGACAAAAGACTTTATTCGATTTTGGAGACGCAGATTTGTGCTTAAACGAAGCGGGGCACGGATGGGTAGTATCGGAATACGTCCCATTCGTGCCCTGCGAGCGCAAGTGCGAAGATGCCCTATAAAATCAGAATAAATGGAAGGCGACCGTAAGCCCCGCCATCACGATCGCGACCATCGACATCAGTTTGATGAGAATGTTGAGCGACGGACCCGACGTATCCTTGAAGGGATCGCCGACCGTATCGCCCACGACTGTGGCCCGGTGGCAGTCGGAACCCTTGCCGCCGAAATGCCCCTCCTCGACCATCTTCTTGGCGTTGTCCCAGGCGCCCCCGGCATTGGCCATGAAGACCGCCAGCACGAAGCCGGAACTCAATCCGCCGACCAGAAGGCCCATTACGCCCGCCACCCCGAAGACCAGTCCGACAACGACCGGAGCGGCGATGGCCAGCAGGCTCGGAAACAGCATCTCACGCTGCGCACCGCGGGTCGAAATGGCGACGCAGCGCGCGTAGTCGGGCGTTCCATCGCCCGTGAGGATGCCCTTGATCTCGCGGAACTGGCGGCGCACCTCCTCGACCATGCTCTGCGCGGCGCGGCCCACGGCGTTCATCGTCAGCCCGCAGAAGAGGAACGACATCATCGCGCCGATGAAGACGCCGATCAGCACCGTGGGGTTCATCAGCGACACGCGGTAATATTCCATGAAATCGAGAATCGAGGCGTCCTGCACGAAGCGCATCGTCCCGTCGGACATTTCGAGCATCGTCACCCCGTTGTGGATCAGACCGATGCGGATCTCCTCGATATAGGAGGCCAGCAGCGCGAGGGCCGTCAGGGCCGCCGATCCGATGGCGAAGCCCTTGCCCGTGGCGGCCGTGGTGTTGCCCAGCGCGTCGAGCGCGTCGGTGCGTTTGCGGACCTCGGGGCCGAGGCCGCTCATCTCGGCATTGCCGCCCGCATTGTCGGCGATAGGGCCGTAGGCGTCCGTGGCCAGCGTGATGCCCAGCGTCGAGAGCATGCCCACGGCCGCGATGCCGATGCCGTAGAGACCCATCGACATGTTCTGCGGAGCCATCATGTTCTCGATGTCGAAGCCGATGGCGCAGAGGTAGGCAAGGATGATCGCCACGCCGATCGTCACGACGGGGATGGCCGTGGAGATCATTCCCGAGCCGATGCCGGCGATGATGACCGTCGCTGGGCCTGTCTGGGCGCTCCCGGCGATCTTCTGCGTCGGTTTATAAGAATGGGAGGTAAAGTATTCCGTGGCCTGCCCGATGACGATGCCCGCCACGAGGCCCGTGATGACCGAGAACGAGAGTCCGACCCAGTTCTCGACGCCCAGCAGGCAGAGGATGCCGAACGTGGCGGCGGCGATCAGTAGCGAGCTGAAATTGACGCCCACGCCCAGCGAACGGAGCAGTTCGCGCATCGTGGCCCCCTCCTTCGTGCGCACGAGGAAGATGCCGAGGATCGAGAGCAGGATGCCCACCGCGGCGATCAGCATCGGGGCCATCACGGCCTTGATCTGCAACGCCTCGGAACCGGCCGAGGAGAAGGCCGCGGCGCCCAGCGCCGCCGTGGCGAGGATCGAACCGCAGTAGCTCTCGTAAAGGTCGGCGCCCATGCCGGCCACGTCGCCCACGTTGTCGCCCACGTTGTCGGCGATGGTCGCGGGATTGCGCGGATCGTCCTCGGGGATGCCCGCCTCGACCTTGCCCACCAGGTCGGCGCCCACGTCGGCCGCCTTGGTGTAGATGCCGCCGCCGACACGCGCGAACAGAGCCTGCGTCGAGGCGCCCATGCCGAAGGTCAGCATCGTCGTGGTGATGACCACGAGCTTCTGCGGCCCGGCGACCTCGACGAAATGGTTCAGAATGACGTACCAGAACGAAATGTCGAGCAGGCCGAGGCCCACGACCACCAGTCCCATCACCGCACCGCTGCGGAATGCGACCTTCAGGCCGCGGTCCAGCGACTGCCGCGCGGCATTGGCCGTACGGGCCGAAGCGTAGGTCGCGGTCTTCATGCCGAAGTAGCCCGCAAGCCCCGAGAAAAAGCCGCCGGTGATGAAGGCGAAGGGAACCCAGCCGTTCTGCACCCCGGCGCCGTAGGCCAGCCAGGCGAAAAACAACGCCAGCACCGCGAAGACGATGCCGACGACCTTGTACTGCTGGCGCAGGTAGGCCATGGCGCCCTTGCGCACGTGCGCGGCGATCTCGCGCATGCGCGGCGTACCCTCGTCCTCGCGCTTCATCAGGCGGTAAAACGCCCATGCGAAGGACAGGGCGACGACGGACGCGGCAGGCACGATCCAGAAAATCGAAGGAATGTTCATATCATAAATTATAGTTAGTTGGTTGTATGCCTCTGCAAACTAATCAAGTAAGGTGAAAACAAATATAAGAAAATATCCCGGCCATGAAGGCCGGGCTGTTTCGTTCCGGGATTTTCCCGCTTATTTCTTCTGCTCTTTCAGCAGGTCGCGGATTTCGGTGAGCAGCAGCTCCTCTTTCGTCGGTGCGGGCGGTTCGGGAGCGGGAGCCGGAGCCGGAGCCTCTTCCTTTTTCTTCATCAGCCGGTTCATCAGCTTGACCATCAGGAACACGCAGAGCGCCAGGATCGTGAAATCCACGCACTGCTGGATGAATGCGCCGTAGTTCCAGTAGATCGGTTCTGCCGCTGCGGCAGCCTGCGCGGGATCGCCTCCTCCGGTCACCATGTCGCCCACAGAGTGCATGGCGTTCGACGTCACGTCGCGGACTTTCGAGATGTCGAGCCGCAGCTGCGAGAAGTCGGTGTTTCCGATCAGCGCGCCGATGGGCGGCATCAGGATGTCGTTCACGAGCGACGATACGATTTTGCCGAACGCGCCGCCGATGATCACGCCGACGGCCATGTCCATTACGTTGCCTTTGAGGGCGAACTCCTTGAATTCTTTGAGAAATGCCATATCGTTTAAGGGTTTGATGTATAATTAGTAGCAAAAATAACTGTTTTTTCCGGAAATCCAATACGACATACGATCTTCCGCATCCTGTTTTCGGGTTTATAAAATCCGCGCCGACCCGCCTTCGTGTCCGTCTTTTTTTATACCTTTGTAATTCGAACCCAAATACAAGTTATGACTCCTGCCGCCGTTACCGCCACCGTCCTGGGCTACATGAACAAGATGCTGCTGGACGAGGTCGTGCCCATCCTGCCGCTGGATCAGGAGGACTGCAAAAAGTTCGCCGCCGCTGTGCAGGACCGCTTCAACAACCCGTTCGTCAACCATGAGCTGATGAGCATCTCCCTGAACTCCACCTCCAAGTGGCGTGCCCGCAACATGCCTTCCTTCCTCGAGTACATCGAGAAGAACGGCAA
>ERZ835880.2527-NODE-2527-length-12010-cov-4.274446_pt1 | contig 12010 bp, 7 predicted proteins | sample MGYA00519944_ERZ835880 | MGnify/ENA primary metagenome ERZ835880 (study PRJEB31850, sample SAMEA3708787) | human gut metagenome | biome: human gut; feature: human-associated habitat; material: faeces | place: China | collected 2014 ... | reverse complement strand
GGGCGCGGACGGTGTGAACACCGGCGGCGGAGTCACGCGCGGCGCGGCAAAGGCCGACGCCGTCGGCGAGCGGAGCGCGGCCGTCTCCTCCGCCGGGGCGGCGGGGGCATAGGTGCGCGCGGGCGCAAATGCCGGCGCTGCGGGCGCGGCCGGGGCTGCTTTCGGCGCAGCCGGTACGAACGGGTCTGCCTTCGGCGCGGGCGCCGGTCTGGCAGCCGCCTTTGCCAGCGTGGTCACAGGCGCTTTTTCCGCTTCGAGCGCGGCGCGCGCGCCGTAATACACGGCGTCAAACACCGCGCGCTCGTGCGTGAACTTTACCTCGGTCTTGGCCGGGTGGACGTTCACGTCCACGGCCGCACAGCTGAGCTCCACATACAGCACGCACGCGGGGAAGCGGCCCACGAGCAGCGTGTTGCGGTAGGCCTGTTCGAGCGCGGCCTGCAGTGCGGCGGAGCGGATCCACCGGCCGTTGCAGAAGAAGTACTGCTGCGCGCGGCTGCCGCGCCCGGCGGCGGGCGAGGAGATGAAGCCGTGCACGCGCGCGCCGTCGGCCTCGCCCTCGCAGGGCAGCAGGCTCATGGCGAGGTCGCGCCCGAGCAGACTGTAGACGCAGCTGTCGAGCTTGTTGTCGCCGGGGGAGAAGAAGACCTCCTCCCCGTCGCGGATGCAGCGCACGGACACGTCCGGCCGGCCGAGCGCGCACCGCAGCGCGGCGGCGGCGCAGGCCGCGCCTTCCGCGCGGTCGGACTTCAGGAATTTGCGCCGCGCGGGCGTGTTGAAAAACAGGTCGCGCACGATCATCGTCGTGCCCTCGGGGCAGCCGGTCTCGTACATGTCCTGAATGTCGCCCGCGTCGAGCGTCATGTGCGTGCCGGATGCCGCGCCGCGCTGCCGCGTCGTGAGCGTGATGTGCGACACGGCGCTGATCGCGGCCAGCGCCTCGCCGCGAAAGCCCATCGTGCCGATGGCCTCGAGCCCCTGCTCGTCATGCAGCTTGCTCGTCGCGTGGCGCAAAAACGCGATGCCTGCGTCCTCGGGCGCCATGCCGCAGCCGTCGTCCGTCACGCGCAGATATGTCGCGCCGCCGCCGCGCAGCTCCACCGTCACGGTGCGGGCCCCGGCGTCAAATGCGTTTTCCACCAGCTCCTTGACCACTGAGGCGGGCCGCTCCACGACCTCGCCCGCGGCGATCAGATCCGCCAGATGCGGAGAGAGAATTTGAATATCGGGCATCGTTTGCCCTCCTTTAAGTACAGTCCATGGGGCGCGTGCGCCCCGCGCGTATATTATAAAGGATTGTCATTGAAAATTCCACCGCGAAATGCTACAATATTCTATCACACTTCAAATTTTATCCGGCCAGGCCGGACAGGCAGGAGCATCGCATGAGCTATCAGAGAACGGAGATCCCCGAATCGGACATCCAGCGCCAGCTGGACATCTGCGCGCAGCTGCGCGCGCACTTTACCGCCGGCGGCCGCCAGCCGCTGGCCATGGTCGATACCTACGGCTGCCAGCAGAACGAGGCCGACAGCGAAAAGCTGCGCGGTTATCTGCGCGCCATGGGCTTTGATTTCACACAGGACGAATTCGCGGCCGACGTCGTCGTCATGAACACCTGCGCCGTGCGCGAGCACGCCGAGACGCGCGTGTTCGGCAACGTCGGCGCGCTGACGCATACCAAGGCGCGCAACCCCAACCAGATCATCGCGGTCTGCGGCTGCATGGCGCAGCAGGCGCATGTGGCCGAGAAGCTGAAAAAGTCCTACCGCATCGTCGACCTCGTCTTCGGCCCGCATGAGCTGTGGCGCTTCCCGGAGCTGCTGCGCACCGTCTGCACCGAGCACCGGCGGGTGTTCGCCATCGCGCCGGCGGACGGCAGCGTGGCCGAGGGCATCCCGCAGCAGCGCGACGGCAGCGTCAAGGCGTGGCTGTCGATCATGTACGGGTGCAACAACTTCTGCACCTACTGCATCGTGCCGTATGTGCGCGGGCGCGAGCGCTCCCGCCACCCGGACGAGATCGAGCGCGAGGCGCGCGAGCTCGTCGCGGCGGGATATAAGGACATCACGCTCCTGGGGCAGAACGTCGACTCCTACGGCCGCGACCTCGACGAGGACGTGGACTTTGCCGACCTCATCCGGCGGCTCAACGCCATCCCGGGCGACTTTGTCATCCGCTTCATGAGCAGCCACCCGAAGGACGCGACGGAAAAGCTCTTTCGCGCCATGGCCGAGTGCGAAAAGTGCGCGCACCAGATGCACCTGCCCGTGCAGAGCGGCAACGACCGCGTCCTGCACGCGATGAACCGCGGCTACACGCGCGAGAAATATCTGGCGCAGGTGGCGCTCGCGCGGCAGTACATGCCCGATCTTGTGCTCACGACGGACATCATCGTGGGTTTCCCCGGCGAGACGGACGCCGAATTTGATGACACGCTCTCGCTCATTGAGACCGTGCGCTACGACGCGATGTTCACCTTCATCTACTCGCCGCGCGTCGGCACGCCGGCGGCGAAGATGCCCGACCCCTACACCCGCGCGCAGAAGCAGGTACGCTTTGACGCGCTCGTCGCGGCGGCCAACCGCATCTCGGAGGAAAAGCACCGTGCCTATGAGGGCAGCGTGCAGCGCGTGCTCGTCGACGGGGCCGACGGCCGGGGCGACCATCCGCTCACGGCGCGCACGAAGGGCGGCCGCCTCGTGCATATGCGCGGGGACGCGTCCCTTGTCGGCCGGTTCGTGGACGTGAAGATCACCGGAAGCAACACCTGGGCGCTCTACGGCGAGGAGGTATGACGCATGGCGGAACTTACGCCGATGAAGCGGCAATATTATGAGATCAAGCAGCGCAACCCCGACTGCCTGCTGTTTTTCCGGCTGGGTGATTTCTATGAGATGTTCGACGACGACGCGCGCCTGGCCGCGCGCGAGCTCGACCTCACGCTCACGACGCGCGACCGCAATGTCGAGGATCCGGCCGAGCGCACGCCCATGTGCGGCGTGCCGTACCACTCGGCCGAGGCGTACATCGGCCGCCTGATCGCCAAGGGCTACAAGGTGGCCATCTGCGAGCAGCTGGAAGACCCCGCGCTGGCCAAGGGGCTGGTCGACCGCGACGTGATCCGCATCATCACGCCCGGCACAGTCACGGCCTCGTCCATGCTCGAGGAGAACAAATCGAACTACCTCTGCGCGGTGTATCTCAGCGCGCAGTCCGGCGGCACGGCGTTCTGCGACCTCTCGACGGGGGAATTCTGCGCCGCGAACTATCCGGCCGACGCCGTGAGCCACATCCTCAACGAGCTCGGCCGCTTCGCTCCGCGCGAGGCCGTGTGCGCCGACGCGGCGGCGGAAAATGACGACATCCGCACCTTCCTCACCAAGCGCCTCGGCAGTCTGATTGAGGCGGGCGGCGACCGGTTTGAATACATGGCGGCAGCCGCGCGCGTGTGCGAGCAGTTTGGCGTGCAGAGCACGGACGCGCTCGGTCTCGGCGAGGCGCAGGCGGCCGTGTGCGCGGCCGGGGCGCTGCTGGCCTACCTGCACGAGACGCAAAAGTGCGACCTTGGCCACATCCGGCGGCTGGAGCTGCTGGGCGACGACCACTACATGGAGCTGGACTACACCACGCGCCGCAACCTGGAGCTGACGGAAAACCTCCGCTCCGGCGAAAAGCGCGGCAGCCTCCTCTGGGTGCTCGACAAGACGAAAACGCCCATGGGCGGCCGCCTGCTGCGCGCGTGGGTGGAGCGCCCGCTGCTCAGCCCTGTGCAGATCCGCCGCCGCCTCGGCGCGGTGGAGGAGCTGGTGGGCGACAACGTCCTGCGGGGCGAGCTCATCCGCTGCCTGCGCGAGATCGGCGACATGCAGCGTCTTGTCTCCCGCGCGGTGTACGGCTCTGCCAACGGGCGCGACCTGCACGCGCTGGCCCTGTGCTGCGCGCAGCTGCCGAACCTGACAGCGCTGCTGAAGGATGTGCACAGTGCGGCCCTGCGCGATATTGCGCAGATGGATACGCTCGCCGATCTCTGCGCGCGCATCGACCGCGCCATCTGCGACGAACCGCCGTTTTCCGTGCGCGAGGGCGGCATCCTCCGCCCAGGCTACAGCGAGGAGGTTGACCGCCTGCGCAACGTGCGCGACCACGGCGCGCAGACCGTCGCCGAGCTCGAGCAGCGCGAGCGCGAGCGCACCGGCGCGAAAAAGCTCAAGGTCGGCTACAACAAGGTTTTTGGCTACTACATCGACATTCCGAACAGCGCGGGCGTCACCGAGTTGCCGGACGACTATATCCGCAAGCAGACGCTGGTGTCGAGCGAGCGCTATTTCACGCGCGAGCTCAAAGACCTCGAGAACACGCTCCTGACGGCGCGCGAGCGCATCGCGGAGCTGGAGTACACGCTCTTCAACGAGGTGCGCCAGCTCGTCGCGGGCGAGGTCGCGCGCGTGCAGGCGGCGGCGGACGCCGTTGCCCGGCTCGACGCGCTGTGCTCGCTGGCGGAGACGGCGGTGAAAAACCACTACGTCTGCCCCGAGGTCGATCTCTCGCGCACGCTCGATATCCGCGAGGGGCGTCACCCCGTTGTCGAGCAGGCGCAGAAGGACAGTCTCTTTGTCCCGAACGACACGTTCCTCAACGACGCGGACGACCGCGTCGCCATCGTGACCGGGCCGAACATGGCCGGTAAATCCACGTACATGCGCCAGACCGCGCTCATCGTGCTCATGGCGCAGATGGGCTCGTTCGTCCCGGCCAAGAGCGCCGTCATCGGCGTGGTCGACCGCGTGTTCACGCGCATCGGCGCGTCCGACGATCTCGCCGCCGGGCAGAGCACGTTCATGGTCGAGATGAGCGAGATGGCCAACATCCTCCGCCACGCCACGGCGCAGAGCCTGCTCATCCTTGATGAGATTGGCCGCGGCACGTCCACCTACGACGGCATGGCCATTGCCCGCGCGGTGCTCGAATACTGCGCAGACCCCCGCCGCCTCGGCGCCAAGACCATGTTCGCCACGCACTATCATGAGCTGACCGCGCTCGAGCAGACGCTGCCCGGCGTGCGCAACTACAACATCACGGCCAAAAAGCAGGGCGGCACGCTGCTGTTCCTGCGCAAGATCGTCGCCGGCGCGGCCGACGACAGCTACGGCATCGAGGTCGCCAAGCTCGCCGGCGTGCCCGACGCGATCATTACGAAGGCCAAGACCTACCTGCGCGAGCTGGAGTCCGGCGCGACGGAGCTGGCCGCGCCCGCCCACGCGGCGCAGGATGCGGCGCAGATGACGCTCGGCGACGCGGCCGGGGACGAAATCGCCGAGCAGCTGCGCAGCATCGACCTCAACACGATCACGCCACTCGAGGCTATGCGCCTGCTCTTTGAGCTGCAGCAGAAAGCGAGGGGCTGACGTGGAACATCCCAACACGGCGTGGAGTGACCCCATGCCGCGCGGCGCGCGCATCGCGGGCTGGGTGTATTTCCCCATCCATGCGGTCGTGCTGCCGCTGACGCTCGGTATGCTGCTCCTGGCGGTGCTCGGTGAGCTGCCGTCGGACGTGACGTGCAACGTTCTGTATTACCTCTGCGGCCTTGTGTTCACGCTCATCGCCATGTGGCGGTTTCTGCGCCGCAGCTTTGACACAATGGTCGGCAGCATCCTGCGCTGCCTCGGCATGATGTTTGCCGCCTACGGCATCGACGTGCTGCTCTCGCTCGTGCTGCAGCTCGGCACGAGCCTCATCGGCGAGCTGCCCGTGCCGAACAACGACGCCGTGACCGGCCTCGCCCGGACGGACTACAAGCGCATGATCGCCGTCGCGGTGCTCATGGCGCCGCTCGTGGAGGAGTGCCTGTTTCGCGGCGTGGTCTTCGGCACGATCCGGCCGAAGAGCCGCTTTTGGGCCTATGCCGCGTCGATCGCGCTCTTCTCGCTCTACCATGTCTGGCAGTATGTGCTCGTGTATCAGGATCCGAAGCTGCTGCTCTCGGCGCTGGCGTATGTGCCGGTGTCGGCCGCGCTCACGTTCTGCTATGAGCAGACGCGCTCGATCTGGCCGCCGGTGTTTTTCCACATGTGCATCAACGCGCTCTCACTCACGGTGCTCGCCGGGTGAAGGCAGAAAAAAACCGCCGCTTTCCGAAGAGGAAAGCGGCGGCTTTGAGTTTGTCGGGAAAACCGGAGGTTTTCCCGACAAAAGGCTTGCAGTCTGCTGTGCGCAGAATTTGTGTGCCTGTGGCGCACAAATTCCACACTTGCAGTCTGAGCAGTATTTTCTCTCACGCACATGTCGCGAGAGAAAATGATTGCACTTTTTTGCCGCCTGCGGGCGGCAAACTCTGCGAGGCTTTTTATGCTTCTGCTTTTTCGTACACGCAAAACTGATAGCCCACGCCGTCGTGCTCCGCGCGCGGCTCGGCGGATACGCAGCGCCACGCGGGGTCGGCGTCCAAATCCGGAAAAAACACGTCCGAGTGGGGCGCGGCGTCGATTTTTGTGACGTATACGCGCGTCAGGTGGGGGAACATCTGCCGAAACACGCTGTCTCCGCCGATGACGAAGCAGCGGTCATACTGCGCGGCGGCGGCCGCGGCCTCCGCCGGGGAGTGCACCACCTGCGCGCCCTCGATCACGATGTCCTGCCGCGTGAGCACGAGGTTTTCGCGCCCCGGCAGCGGCCTGCCGCCCGGAAAATCGTCCAGCGTGCGCCGGCCGACGATCACGGCCGCGCCCATCGTCAGCTCGCGGAAGCGGCGGCGGTCGGCCGGGATCACGAGCGGCTGCGTGCCCTTGGCCCCGATGCCCCAGTCGGCATAGACGGCGACGATCGCATCCATGGCTCAGTCCCCCTTACACCGCGATGGGGATCTTCCCCGTGAACTCGCTGTATTCGTACCCCTCGACGCGGAAGCTGTCGCGGGTGAAGGCATAAAAATCGTGCACGTCCGGGTCGATGAAAAACTGCGGTGCCGGTTTCGGCTCGTTCTGGATCAGCTGCTCGATGACCGGCACGTGGCGGTCGTAGATGTGCGCGTCGGCAATGACGTGCACCAGCTCGCCCGCCTGCAGACCGGACACCTGCGCGAACATGTGCACGAGCACGGCGTACTGCACGACGTTCCAGTTGTTCGCCGCGAGCATGTCCTGGCTGCGCTGGTTGAGGATGGCGTTGAGCGTGTTGCCCGAGACGTTGAACGTCATCGAGTACGCGCACGGATAGAGCGCCATCTCGTGCAGATCCTCGAACGTATAAATATTCGTCAGGATGCGGCGGGAGGCAGGGTTGTGCTTCAGGTCGTAGAGCACGCGGTCCACCTGGTCGAATTCACCCTCGGGATACTGGTGCTTGACGCCGAGCTGGTAGCCGTAGGCCTTGCCGATCGAGCCGGTCTCGTCGGCCCACTGATCCCAGATGTGGCCGCGCAGGTCGTGGATGTTGTTCGACTTCTGCTGCCAGATCCACAGCAGCTCGTCCACGGCGGTCTTCCAGTAGGTGCGCCGCAGCGTCAGCAGCGGAAATTCTTTGGACAGGTCATAGCGGTTGACGATGCCGAACTTTTTGACCGTGTGCGCCGGCGCGCCGTCGTCCTCCCAGTGGGGGCGCACCGCCTGATCGGTGTCCCAGACGCCGTGCGTCAGAATGTCGCGGCAGTTGCGGATAAAGACCTCGTCTGCGTAGCTCATCGTTCGGCTCCTTTCAAATAACACTTTGAAATAACAGTTTATCATATTATCTGAAGCGTTGTAAATGGGGAAAAGAAGAAAACGGTGTCTGCTTCGGTTATTTGACAAATTGTGCAAAAATGACGAATAATTTTGTTCAAATTGCGCGCCGGATTTGCCGCACTTTTTGCGCAAAGCCCATCCCAATTTTTCTCATGGGATGCTATAATCAAAACAGCGATACCCCAAATTCAAAAAATGGAGGATATCACATGAAGCACACGAAGAAACTGCTTTCGCTGCTGCTGGTGCTGTGCCTGATCCTGAGTCTGTCGTGCACGGCATTTGCAGCTGACGAGGCAAAGCCGCTCACCGGCAAGACCGTCATCCTGCACTCGAACGACGTGCACGGTGCGATCGACCTGTATGCGGCCATGGCATCCCTGAAGGCAGACTATGAGGCGCAGGGCGCCGAGGTCATCCTGGCCGACGCCGGCGACTACAGTCAGGGCACCGTCTACGTCAGCGTCCACAAGGGCGCGGACGCGGTGGCGATGATGAATGCCACCGGCTACGATGTGGCCACCATCGGCAACCATGAGTTCGACTACGGCTATGCCCAGCTGGCGGAGAACATGAAGGCTGCCAAGTTCAAGGTCCTGTGCGCCGACGTGCTCGGCGCCGACGGCAAGACCATTTTCGATGCCAACACCATCATCGAAAAGGGCGGCGTGAAGATCGGCTTCTTCGGTCTCGAGACGCCCGAAGCGCAGACCAAGGCCAACCCGAAGCTGATCGAGGGCCTGAAGTTCCTCGCGGGCAAGGACGGCAAAGAGCTCTATGCCTGCGCGGACGCGCAGGTCAAAGCCCTCAAGGAGCAGGGCGCAGACCTCATCGTCTGCCTGTCCCACTTGGGCATCGACGGCAGCTCCGAGCCCTACACCTCCTATGACCTGGCCAAGAACGTGAAGGGCATCGACTTCATCATCGACGGCCACTCCCACAGCGTGATCACCGCCGGCCCGAACGGCGAGGCCATCCAGTCCACGGGCACGGCCTTTGCCAACATCGGCGTCATCACCATTGACAACGCCACGAAGAAGATCGTCGGCAACGAGCTCAAGGCCATCTGGCACACCGAGAAGAACGCCGACGGCAAGGACGTCACCGTCGTTGACTACAAAACGCGCGATGAGAAGGTCGCCGCGGCCGCCAAGGCCATCATCGACCCCATCGACAAGGCCTATGGCGAGAAGTTTGCCGTCAGCAAGGTCACGCTCAACGGCGCGAAGGCCCCCGACGGCAACCGTGACTCCGAGACCAACCTCGGCGACCTGGTCACGGACGCCATGCTCTGGAAGATCCGCAGCGACGCCACGATCAAGGTCCCGGTGGAGAACGTGGTCGCCATCACGAACGGCGGCGGCATCCGCGCGACCGTCAAGGCGGGCGACATCACCAAGAAGGACATCAACACCGTGCTGCCGTTCGGCAACACGCTGGCAGTTGTTTACGTGACCGGCGCCGAGCTGCTCGAGGCGCTCGAGGCCAGTACTTTCTGCACGCCGGAATCCCTCGGCGGCTTCCCGCAGGCGGCCGGCCTGCAGTTTGCCCTCAAGACCTATGAGAAGTATGACGCGAATCCGGATCCCTATCCCAAATCCACCTACTACGGCCCGAAGAGCATCCAGCGCGTGACCATTGACAACGTCAACGGCAAGGCGTTTGACCCGACGGCTACCTACGCTGTCGTCACGAACAACTTCGTGGCCGGCGGCGGCGATACCTACCACGCCTTCGCGGCGGCGACCGACCAGTTCGACACCGGCCTGCCGCTGGACGAGGTGGTCATGGAATACATCACGAAGGAGCTCAAGGGCGTCATCGGCGAGGAATATGCCCTGCCGGGCGACCGCATCGTGAGAGCGGCGTCCGCTGAAGAGCTGGAGGCCCGCGGGACGTTCCTGGAGAATATGAGCCTGCTGTGTGACCTGACGGCGTACACGGAAGACTCCGTCCAGGGCGTGAAGGCGGCCTATGCGGCCTACAAGGCGGCGAAGACGACGGAAGCGGTCGAGGCGGCCACGGCCGACCTGCTCAAGGCCATGCCGAATCTGGTCTTTGTGCCCAACACCTTCACCGATGCGCAGAGCGGCTGGTACAAGGCGGCTGTCGATTTCGCACAGGCTTCCGGCCTGATGAACGGCATGACCGCGACCGAGTTTGCGCCGAACGTGACGACGACCCGCGCCATGGTCGCGCAGGTGCTCTACCGGCTCGCCGGTTCGCCGACCGTGGAGAGAACGGGCGCATTTGCGGACGTTGCTCCGGGTGCGTGGTATTACGATGCCATGCTCTGGGCCAGCAGCACCGGCATCCTGAAGGGCTATGAGGACGGCACGTACCGTCCGGCGCGGGCCGTCAGCCGTCAGGAGATGGCGACCATCCTCTTGCGCATGGCCGATGTGAAGCTCGGCGCGGATATGGTCGATGCGGCTCTGGCTGAGATCGCGGACGGCGACAGCGTCGCTTCCTGGGCGAGAGCGGGCGTGGCGTTCTGCTACCTGGGCGGCATCATGAACGGCATGGATGCTACGCACTTTGCCCCGACGGGTATGCTCACGCGCGCGCAGCTTGCGCAGGTGTTCTTCAACCTCTACAACATCGGCATGGATCAGGCTGTGCATCCCGGAGAGGACCCCGAACCGGTTCCCGAACCGACTCCGATGGCCCTGGCTGCGTGATTTTTTGTATATGCATTTTTGGGAGGCTGCTTCGGCAGCCTCCTTTTGATCGCGGCCGGAACGGCTGCGGATGGATTGTGCTTGACAATTTCGGAAAACCTTTTACAATATAGGCGAACCAAGCGGACCGACACAACCAAGGAGGTTTTTGATTATGAACATGAACAAATATCTGGACATCGCACCTGAGGTGCAGCAGGCGCTCGCGGACGGCCGCCCGGTCGTCGCGCTCGAGAGCACGATCATCTCCCACGGCATGCCCTATCCGAAAAACGTCGAGACGGCCCTGCTCGTCGAGCAGACTTTGCGCGACAACGGCGCCGTGCCCGCCACCATCGCCATCCTCGGCGGCCGCCTGAAGGCCGGCCTGTCCAAGGAGGAGATCACCTACCTCGGCAAGGCCGGGCGCAAGGTCGCCAAGGTCTCCCGCCGCGATCTGCCGGTCATCTGCGCGCGCGGCGCGGACGGCGCGACCACCGTTACCACGACGATGATGATCGCCCATATGGCGGGCATCCAGGTCTTTGCCACCGGCGGCATCGGCGGCGTGCACCGCGGCGCCGAGACGACCATGGACATCTCCGCCGACCTCGAAGAGCTGGCGCAGACGCCGGTCATGGTCGTGTGCGCGGGTGCGAAGGCCATCCTCGACCTCGGCCTGACGCTGGAGTATCTGGAGACCCACGGCGTGCCCGTCATCGGCTACGGCACCAAGGAACTGCCCGCCTTCTATACCCGCAAGTCCGGCTTCGCCGTGGACTACGAGATCGACACCCCCGAGGATCTGGCCAAGGCCTTCCATGTGGCCCGCCAGCTGGACATGAAGGGCGGCATGCTGGTCACCAACCCCATCCCGGAGAAGTACTCCATGGATCACAAGGTCATCGACAAGGCCATCGAGCAGGCGCTGGCCGAGGCCAAGGCACAGGGCATCCACGGCAAGGAGACCACGCCCTTCCTGCTGGCCAAGGTGAAGGATCTCACCGGCGGTGACAGCCTGGAGAGCAACATCCAGCTGGTGTACAACAACGCCGTTCTGGGCGCTAAGACCGCCTGCGCTCTGGCCGCTCTGAAGGGCTGATGCAGGAGCTGCTGGCGGTCCTGCCGGACTGGCTGGGCGTCTATCTGCTGATCGTCAACGTGGCCACCATTGCCGTGTACGGAGCCGATAAGCGGCGGGCCAAGCAGGGACGCTGGCGTGTGCCGGAAAAGACATTGTTTCTGCTGGCCATCGTGGGCGGCGGCGTGGGGGCGCTGCTGGGGATGTGGTGCTTTCATCACAAGACCCGGCACTGGTACTTCCGCTATGGCATCCCGGCTATTCTGGTGGTGCAGCTGGCGCTGGCGGGCTGGCTGTGGCTGCGCTGAACGAGCATCCGAAGAACCATAAAAGAACCGCACTGTGAAGTATCACAGTGCGGTTCTTCTGCATTATCTTGATGGTTTTCGACAAGATATTGACGTTTTTAGCTTACTCCGCCTGATAGACCACCTTACCGTCCACGATGGTGCAGTAGGCCTCGGCCCCGATGGTGGTCAGGGGGTCTGCCGTCCACAGCACCAGATCGGCGTCCTTGCCGGGTTCCAGACTGCCCACACGGCTGT
>ERZ835880.2521-NODE-2521-length-12029-cov-3.736262_pt1 | contig 12029 bp, 8 predicted proteins | sample MGYA00519944_ERZ835880 | MGnify/ENA primary metagenome ERZ835880 (study PRJEB31850, sample SAMEA3708787) | human gut metagenome | biome: human gut; feature: human-associated habitat; material: faeces | place: China | collected 2014 ... | reverse complement strand
CGCCCTCTCCAAACTCCACATCAATGTGGATATAACTGTCGGCTTTTTTGTGGGATAAAAGAACTACCGTCTCAACATTTGCGGTCCAGGGGAACTGGTCCACGGCCACGGCCTTGTCCACGCGGTAACCGTTCTCCAGAAAGACTTCCAGATCCCGCACAAGGCTGGTGGGTTTGCAGGAGATGTAGACAATATGATCCACGCCGTAAGCAATGATCTTCGGCAGTGCCTTGGGGTGGATGCCGTCTCTGGGGGGATCCAGGATGATCATATCCGGCTTCTCTTCCACTTCGTCCAGAACCTTCAGTACATCTCCGGCGATGAATTCGCAGTTATCCAGTCCGTTGGCAGCGGCATTTTTCTTTGCTGCCTCTACGGCTTCCTCCACGATTTCCACGCCGATAACCTTTCCGGCCGCCGGTGCCATGAGCTGTGCGATGGTACCGGTGCCGCTGTAGAGGTCGAACACAGTCTTGTCACTGCCGCCCAGGTCGCCCACATAATCTCTTGCCGTCTGGTACAGTACCTCCGCACTGTAAGAGTTGGTCTGGAAAAAGGAGAATGTGGAGATCTTGAATTTCAACCCCAGCAGTTCCTCATAAAAATACTCCTGTCCGTATAACAGCTCCGTACGATCACTCTGCACCACATCTGCAATGGAATCATTGGTAATATGTAAGATTCCTGCGAATTTTCCGGCTAGCTTCCTATCCTGTTCCAGGGAAAGCAGCAGATCCTTAAATCCTGTGATCAGCGCATCCACATCCAAGCTTCCTTCCACCGCCGTCTCTCCCTGCCAGGGATCCTGGGAGGTCGTCACCAGTGCCACCAGAATCTCTCCGGTGCGGGATGCCTTACGTACCAGCAGGTGACGTAAGTACCCCTCATGGCTCATTCTGTGGAAAAAGCTTACCTTCTCCCGGGCAAAGTAATCTCTCACTGTCTGTAAGATCAGGCGGTAATCCGCATCCACGATCTCACAGTCCGCTACGGTCACTATATCGTAGAAGCTGCCTCTCTTATGCATGCCCAGCGCCAGCGGTCCGTCCTTGTACTCGTCTCCGAAGGAAAATTCCATCTTATTACGGTATTCATAAGCCTTCGGGCTGCCCTTGATGCCCTCAAAAGCCCAGGCTTCCTCCTGCTTGTTTAACACACTGTCCAGCAGGCGTTTTACCTGTTCTTCTTTGACCTTCAGCTGTTCTTCATAGGGAAGCGACAGATAGGTACATCCGCCGCATAACCCAAAAAGGGAACACGTCCGTCCGGTTTCCAGAGGTGACTTCTCTGTCACCTCTAAAAGCCTTCCTTCCGCCTTCCCTTTGCGTACTTTATTCACTGAGAACTTGACTTTCTGTCCGGGCAGGCTGTTCTTGACTACAGCAGTCTCTTCTCCCACACAGACGATCCCTTTGTTGGGAAAATCGACCCTTACAACAGATCCTTCATATACCTGTCCTTTTTTCATGGGTTAGTTCTCTCCTTCATCCTCGAAGAAGTCGTCGTCATCCTCTTCCACGTCATCTGCTTCATCTTCGAAATCATCCTCGAAGTCTTCCAGATAATCCTGTGCAAAGAAGAAACGATATACGGCATAAGCTACAGCTGCAACAGCTGCTACAGCGCCAATGATCGCCAGTACCCATACCAGGACATTGCGTTCCTTCTTCTCTTCCACTTCCTTGCCCAACAGCTTGTTAAGCTTCTTCAGTTCGCTGACTTTCAGCTCATTTAATTTGTCAAGATCTACCAGATTTTCAATTCTGTTCATATTATTTACCTGCCTTTCCTGCATCCATTCGTATTTATGGATGCAAAGCATTTTGTTTTCATTCCTTTATATGATACCATATTTTCATCAAAAATACTATAGAAAAACCATATTTGAGGAAATACATTTCTTATTCTTATAATTTCTTACAACTGCTTTAGTTTTGCAAAAGACGCATACATGATCTTCTGCCCTGCCTGGTCGAATTCCACGGTCACTTTATAGTCTCTGGGTTCTCTCACGATATTTAGTACCGTGCCCTCGCCGTATTTGATATGGCGCACTCTGTCACCTACCTCGTAGTCCAGTTTCTCCGGTGCCTTGAACTCCGTGCCCTTCTGCAGTCCGGCCAGCTGGTTCAGTCCGCTGATGCCCTTGGAAATATAAGGTTTATCCGCCTTTGCCGTAACACGGGGTTTTAAGGTCGCCTTGGGTCTTGGATCAAAGCCGGTATTACCGAAGCCGCCAAAACCACTGTCCGAGCCGGATCCAGACCGGGGAGATGCAATCGCCTCCAGTCCCATGGCACGAAGAGCTGCTTCATTGGCCCTTCTCGCCTGAAAATCTTCCAGATCATCGTCCCGGTATCTTCTGCTGGGCGGCAGGGTATTATCCAATAATTCCTTCGGAATCTCCCTCACAAAACGGCTCACCGGATTGTACTGGGTCTCCCCACGCAGCATTCTGCTCTTTGCACAGGTCAGCGTCAGATCCTCCTTGGCTCTGGTGATTCCCACATAAGCCAGTCTTCTCTCTTCCTCGATCTCCAACGGGTCATCGGAAGCAATGGTCATAAAGCTGGGGAATAATCCATCTTCCATGCCGGCGAGATACACCACCGGGAATTCCAGGCCTTTGGCACTGTGCAGCGTCATGAGCAGCACCCGGTTGTCACCGTTCTCCACATTGTCAATGTCTGCCACCAGCATGATTTCTTCCAGAAATTCCGACAGAGAAGGCTCGTCGTGAGTCTCCTCATATGCGGCCGCCTTGGTGATCAATTCATCTACGTTCCCCAGACGATCCTCAGCGGATTCCTCATCCTGATCCCGCAGATATTCTGCATAATCGATCCGTTCCAGCAGAGATTTGATCAGATCCGGCAATGTATACGAAGATAATCCGCTGCGAAGTACCTCGATCAGATTCACAAATCCACGGATCTTGGGCTCCGCTCTTCCCAGTCCCTTGATCTGATCTGCTTCACACAATGCATCAAATAAAGTAATATCCTTCATCTGTGCATAGTCTGCTACCTTTTCCAAGGATGCCGCACCGATGCTTCTTTTCGGCACATTAATAATTCTGCGCAGAGCCACTTCATCCCTGCCGTTATCAATAGTTTTCAGATATGCCAGAATATCGCGGATCTCCTGTCTGGCATAGAAGTTCACTCCACCTACCACATGATAAGGAATGCCCTCCACTACCATACGTTCTTCCAGAAGTCGCGACTGGGCATTGGTACGGTACAGCACCGCACAGTCCGCATAGGCAATGCCGTCATTTTTCACCTTGTCGGCAATATCGTCCGCAATGTATTCCGCCTCTTCATAGGCATTGTCAAACTGCCTGAAATGTACCCGGCTGCCTGCTCCTTTTTCCGTCCAGAGGGCTTTTTCCTTACGGCCTCTGTTGTTGCGGATTACCGCGTTGGCCGCATCCAGGATGTTCTGGGTGGATCGGTAGTTCTGTTCCAGCTTAATCACCTTTGCATCGGGATATACCTTCTCGTAGTCCAGAATATTACGGATATTGGCACCGCGGAATTTGTAGATGGACTGGTCATCATCACCTACCACACACAGATTGCGATAACCGTCCGCCAACAGACGGATCAGTTCGAACTGCGCTGTATTGGTATCCTGGTACTCATCCACCATGATATATTTGAAACGTTCCTGATAATTATAAAGTACTTCCGGGCAGCTTTTGAACAGTTCCACAGTCTTTACAATAATATCATCAAAATCCAGTGCATTACTCTTTTTCAAGGTCTCCTGATACTCTCTGTAGACCTTGGCGATCACGGATTTCTTGTAATCTCCCACGGATTTTACTTCAAATTCCCGCACATCCACCAGCTCGTCCTTGGCGGAGGAAATTTCCGATAACAGCGTCCGCTCTTTGTACATCTTCGTGTCGATGTTCAGGCGCTTGCAGATCTGCTTTATCACAGATTTCTGGTCATCCGTATCATAAATGGTAAAATTCGTATCATAGCCCAACCGGTCAATATGTCTTCTGAGGATCCTCATGCAAGTGGCATGGAATGTCGCTACCCATACCTGATCCGCACCGAAACCTGCGATCTGATCCACACGCTCCCGCATCTCCTGGGCTGCTTTGTTGGTAAAAGTGATGGCCAGAATGTTCCATGGATTTACTCCCATCTCATCGATCAGATAAGCCACTCTGTGGGTCAGGACACGGGTCTTGCCGCTTCCTGCGCCCGCCAACAGAAGGAGCGGTCCTTCCGTATGAAGCACCGCTTCTTTTTGTTCTTTATTTAAGGTATCATAAATACTCATGAATTATGCATTATCCCTTTCATTAAATTCCTGCAAAAACTTTCGGAAATCATCGATTGGCATAGGCTTTGCATAAAAATAGCCCTGTACGATGTCACAGTCCGCCAGACGCAGCATGTCTAACTGTTCCTTCGTCTCCACCCCCTCTGCCAATACCTTGAAGCCGAGATGCTTCAACATTTTAGTCAGATATTTGATAATTGTCAATGCCGTTTCTTCCCGTTCGCTGTTCATGGTGTCATCCAGGAACTGCTTGTCCAGCTTCACCGTATCCACCGCTACCTTGGACAACAGATTCAGGGATGAATAACCGCTGCCGAAATCATCTACTGAAATCTCTACCCCTTTATCCCGGAGAGTCTCCAGATTGTTGGTCAGTTTATTTAGATCCGACATGAAAACAGATTCCGTCACTTCCACTTCCAAAAGTTCACTGGGTACTTTGTAGTCTTTCAGGCGTTTTAAAATATTCGGTACGAAGTCTGTATATTCATTATGCCTTCTGGAAAAGTTCACCGAGATCGGCACCACTTCTTCTCTCTGCACCAAAGCATCCTGCAAATATTCCAGTACCTGATCCAGAATGGCAAAATCCACCTTGGTCACAAATCCGTTTCTCTCAAAGACATCAATAAATCTCCCCGGCATTACCATAGAACCGTCAGCCCGGATCCATCTGACCAGTGCTTCAGCACCCACTACTTTTCCGGTGTGCAAAGAAACTTTCGGCTGCAGATACGCCCGAAATTCCTTATTATTGTATGCAGCTACCATACCAGATACGATCTCTCTGGTATTCTCCAGATTCTTACGGATCTTCTCTGTATAGATTTCCACCGCACTGTCTACCTTCTGGGTCTTGCACTGTTTTCTGGCCTCATTGGCATTATCCATCATGGAGGACACCGACCAGTCATTCTCCAGGATTTCATACATTCCCGTGGCAATGACCAGATTGCACTGGTCGTAGCGGCTGTTGGTCTTCTGCACAAAAGTATTGGTGAATTCCAGATATTTGTCTCTGGCCTTCTCCACCGTATCTTCCTTCAGCACTCCCACGAAATGATCCGAAGTTACACGACAGAACAGTACGCCGTTCTGGCACTTTTCCTGCAAGGCTATCGCAAAATCATGCAGGATCCTATCTCCCACTTCATAACCGTACATTTCGTTCACATACTGGAAATTTGAAAAATCAGATGACACAAAAAACAATCCTGATTTCCCGTGGGCAGCCATATAGGCCTCCAGCTTATCCACAAACTTGTTATATATCGGCAGTCCGGTCAGAGCATCATAATTCAGTTTCCGGTTCAGATCACGCTGATCCTTCTCCGCATTCTTCAGCGTGCGCAGTCGGTTAAAAATCTGGTGAGAAATTCTGCACAGTGCATTTTTCTCTTCCTGCCAGCTTCTGTCTGTGTGGCGATTTGAGAAAATAACGCTGGCCTTTAATCCCTTAGCGGCCGTGGACATTACAATCATCACGGACTCCGCCTCTTCCTTGTAGACATCCGGAGTCTCTGACTGCCGGTAGATCACAGCACCGGATTCATCGGCCTTTTTCCGGATCCTGTCCCATTCGAACACGCCGGGATTCAGGATTCTTCTGGCAAAATCTTTCTTCTCTTCACGATTCCATTGATAACGGATTGTTGGTCCAGCCTCGTTGACTTCCACACAGATCATGTCATCAATTCCAAAAAAGCTACAGGTCCGCTCACAGATCACCTTTAGTGCGCTGGTCAGATTCGGCACATTTTCCAACAGATCCATGCAAAATAATACCAAATCTTCCGCACTCTCAAACTGTGCCTCTTTATGGGCAATCTCGTCCTCCTTGTTCTCTTCACTGTCCAGATAACTCTTGCCGGGCAATGCCACACCTTCCTTGACATCCAGCAGGTAATAAGCACCCTTTCCTTTGCTCTTTACCTGATACAGGGCTGCATCTGCCCACTGGAACAACAGATTGTAATCCGTCACCGTGCCGTCTGTCACCGCCGCGCCCAGGCTACAGGAAATGTGCAGCCCTGTCTTGTCATCATCATAACGGTCAGACATGCAGCGGTTCAGCTGTTTTAATTTCTCCTCCAGCTGTTCTCTGTCCATGTCCTCCACATAGAAGACAAATTCATCCCCACCGATCCGGCCTTTTAACGCCTCGGGGAAAATATTACTGAGTTCATCCGCAAAGGAACACAATACCGCATCCCCAAACAGATGGCCGTTGGTGTCGTTGATCTTCTTAAAGCTGTCCACATCCTGTACGACCAGATACCCAGTCTGCCCGCGTTTCAGGCTCTGTAGCCTGGCACCGATCTGTTGTTTGATGGTAGAATTGTTCAGCAATCCGGTCAGGGAATCTTTCTGAGATTTTTCCCGCAGTTCCCACTCTTTTTTCTTCTGGTCATCAATGTCACAGACCTTTCCCAGAACCCGCTCCGGTTCTCCCTTTTCATCATAAAAAGTCTGTCCGATGACCTTCACCCACCGGGGCTTCCCCTGCGCATCGGTCTTGCAGAGTTCGATATAAATATCCGGCTTGCCACTGCGCAGTGCTTCTGCCAGCTGTTGTTCTACCGTTTCTGTCCGGTTCCCGGCTTCTTTGAGCAGCTGATCTGTATACCCCTCCGTGATCTGCCGGGAATACAGAATTCCCTCTCCCGGACCGGCATAATACATCTTGTCATTTACAATATCATATTCGAAAATCAGATCTCCGGACATACGGATCACAGCCATCAGCTTTTCCCTCTCCCGGTGCAGTTCTCTGGTGGTCTCATCCAGCTGTCTGTCCACATCCCCTGTCTGTTTTTCCTGCAATGCAACCTCTTTTTTCAATCCCATACATTTTTCTTCCATGCAGACCCTCTTTTGCTTTCTCTATACCTCTTCCACCCGGCTGAAATTCCAGACACGGAGATTGTATTCCACGATCGGCGTGTCACAGTAAATACATTTCTTGGCTCCCAGTCCCGGAAGCGGTGCTCCACAGTTCGGACAGTTCAGTCCCAGACCGGCATCCTCCTGATTCTCGATCATATCCTGATCCTGGATATAGACCAGTTCCACGTTATACTTGGCCTGTTCTTTATGCTCTTCACTGCCTCCTATTACTTTTCCGTTCTCTTTTAATGCATGAAAATACTCCACTGCCGTCTGCAGGACAATACTCTGTCTTCCCCTCTGCTTCCGGTACTGGTGGATCTCCGTTCTGTGAATATGGATATTTTCAAAGCTCTCCTTCTGGGACTGGTTCTGTAGCATTTCCAGCCGCAGTCTGAGCTGTTCTTTCAATTCTCTGGTTCCCTCCGACAACAGGGCCGGATTCTGTTTCGTAATACTCTGCAGATAGGAGGTCAGCACATTCTCCGCTCTGCTCTTCATCTCATCATAATGAAATTCCGGGAAATCCCGCATAATGGACGGCATGTACAGGTTGGTTGCGGAAGAGACCGACTTCGGTGTCATTTCCACTTCCTTTTCTCTCTGTTTCATTCCCTCGATCATGGAGTCCGTTCCGAATAACATCCGGGAGGTATCCCGCAGTTTTTTCCTGATGTTGCAATAGGCATAATAAATGATTCCTGCAAGCACCAGAAGTAATACCAATATGACGATAATTGCAATCAGATTTCCGCTCATTTATGTTTCTCTCTGTTTTTCATTCTGTTGTAATGTTTGTATAGCATAAGTTCAGGAACGCAGGTGCCAAAGTTGCACCACATAGCTGAACTGTTAACAGTTCAGCGCGCCATTCGCAAAGCCGCACTGTTACAGCAAAGTACAGCAGATGCCAAAAGGCATCCGCTGTACTGCTGTTTTGTAGAAATATTCTGCTGAGTATGTATTATACTCTGTCGTTCTCGTCAAAAGGATCACCGCACTCCGGGCAGAACTTGGGAGGATGTGCAGGATCTTCCGGCTCCCAGCCACACTTGTCGCATTTATAGATCGGTGCGCCGTCCGGCTTCTTTGCTCCGCATTCGGAACAGAACTTGCCCTGATTTACCGCGCCACAGCTGCAGGTCCAACCTGCATCGGAGGGTTTAGGTGCGCCACACTCGGAACAGAATTTGCCCCGGTTATCCGCAGCACCGCAGCTACAGGTCCAGCCCAGTACCGGTGCCTGCATCTTAGGAGCCTGCCCCTGCACAGGTGCTGCCTGTGCCTGCTGCATACCCATACCATTCTGCTGTGCATCCATCTGGTACAGTTGGCCGGCATTAATACCACCTACCATATTCGCCATGTTCATACCGGCAAATGCCATCATAGGTCCTGTAGAAGTATTAGATGCTGCCATCTTCATAGCTTCGGCCTGTGCAGCAGTCATGGTAGCTGCAGCCATTCCGGTATTGCGCAGTACTGCGGTTCTCTGCAGATCAGCAATAGTCTTCGCATCCTCATCGGGAATCTTTGCAGAGTTGATATTGATAGTAACGATCTCGATACCGCGAAGCTTGGTCCACAGATCGGAAAGTTCATCTTTTAAAGCCTCCGTCAGTTCCTCAGTGTGTGCGGGAATCTCACTGGGACGGACGCCTTTTGCGGAGATCTTGGCCAGTGCGGGTTGCAATGCAGTCAACAGTTCTGCCTTCATCTTCGCTACCAGTTCACTTCTGGTGTAGGACTCTGTTACGTTACCACATACATTCTTGTAGAATAACAGAGGATCTACCAGATGGAATGAATATTCACCGTTACAACGCAAAGAAGTATCCAGATCCAGTCCGATATTCTGATCGATCACACGGAAAGGAATGGGGCTTGCAGTACCAAAGAGATTGTTCATGATCTCCTTAATATTAAAAAAGTAGATTCTCTGATCCTTTGCCGCATTACCTCCGAAGGTAAAACGCTTCCCGATATTGGAAAATGTATTCTTAACGCTCTCACCAAGATTTCCGTAGAACAGGCTGGGCTCGGTGGAAGAATCATATACGAATTCACCTGCATCGGCACAGAACTCTACAATTCCGCCCTGATCCACGATGATCATACACTGTCCTTCGTTGACTGCCACGATAGAGCCGTTGGAGATAATGTTCTCCACACCCTTGGTGTTACTGTTACGTCCATTGGTTACACGCTGCTGTCCTTTTACTACCAGCACATCATTGGAAAGGGAATCACAATAGAAATACTCTCTCCACTGGTCAGCCATCATGCTGCTGACTGCATCTTTCGCTGCTCTGATTAAACCCATTACCGCACCTCCGTTTTATATATGAAAAATCTGTTCTTTTTCACATCTCTTATATTTTAGCAAATTTTACACATTCCCTCAACTGCTTTTCGTAAAATATCGTCATTTTTCCTTTACAATGTGCCGTTTTTCTACTAAACTGTGATACTAGAGATGTTTGATTAAACTATAATATAAAAGGGTTGAAAGAAAAATGGGTAAAAAAGCTACAAAAGCCGCTGATAATATGTACTATCTCGCACGTTGCGAAGCCGCTGAGACGAATGCGGACTTCAGCAGTCGGGAAAAAGCCGCCGAACTGGTGGGCATCGACCGTACCAGACTGGCCAGGATCGAACTGGACACCATTGTTCCCTATCCCGAGGAAGTCAAGGCCATGGCCAAGGCCTACAATACACCGGAGCTTTGCAATTCCTTCTGTGCCAGGGAATGTCCTCTGGGCCGCAGCAGTGTATCGGAAGTCGACATTGTGGACTTTGACCGGCTGGCATTGAAGGTACTGGGTTCCTTAAAGGATATCGACACCCTGCGGGCTTCCCTGATTGCCATCTCCGAAGACGGCATCATCTCCGAGGATGAGCGCCCGGCATTTCAGGATATTCTGGATTCCCTGGAGAAGATCAGTACCAATGCCAAAGCTTTGAAATTATGGGCCATCAAAAATATACACATCAAGGAGGAGGACGTCTGATCCTCCCCCTTTTTATCCTATTTTATTCTGCTTATCTTGCCGTTGCTTTCTCTGCGAATTCCGTAGTTACCAGTGCCTCGTAAGGTACTCTCTCTTTCAGTACATCCGAATCCTCCAGAATATTCTGCAACAGGTCAAAGGCATCTTTATGGAAGATCAAATCCTCTTTCCAGGTATCCTGTTCCTGATATCTGGCAACAATAGCTGTCAATGTGTCACTTTCGGTCTCGGCAAACTGGGGTGCAATACACTTGGCAATTTCCTCCGCACTATGCTCCTGTACGTAATCCATGCCTTTTTGCAAGGCATCAGTGAATGCCTGAATGGTCTCGGGATTTTTTTCCAGGTAACTCTTCTTTGCTGAGAACGAAGTATAAGGAACATAACCGGATTCTTCACCCAGAGAGGCCACCACATAACCGTCACCCTTTTGTTCCAACAATGTGGCATGAGGTTCGAACTCAATGGTAAAGTCTCCCTGTCCGCCGGAAAAAGCTGCTGCCGTGGAACCGAAGTCAATGCTCTGGTCGATGGACAGATCCGTTGTCGGATCCATATTATTTTTCTCCAGAATATATTCAAATACCATCTCCGGCATACCGCCCGCTCTACCGCCCAAGACGGTAGTACCTTTTAACATATCCCACGAAAAATCATCGATGGGTTCTCTCGCCACCAGGAAATTGCCAGCCCGCTGGGTCAGCTGGGCAAAATTCACCACATAATCTTCCGTTCCGCCAGCATAGGTGTAAATGGTGCTCTCGCTGCCCATAAAGCCGATGTCCGCCTCACCGGTCAGTACTGCCGTCATGGTCTTATCCGCGCCAAATCCCGTCACCAGCTCCAGATCGATCCCGGCATCTTCAAAATATCCTTCTTCGATTGCCACATACATCGGAGCATAGAAGATGGAGTGTGCTACTTCATTTAATGTAACAGGAGTCAGTTCCTGTTTTTTAGTACTTGTGGATTTTGAAGTTTTTGCTGTTTTGTCTGATGCGGATTCCGATTTGTCAGCAGATGTACATGCAAAAAGTGAAGTGACAGATAGTGTAAGGAGTAAAAGAAGTGCAGTGATACGCTTTTTCATAAGATCCTCCCGGTGAAATATATTCTATGGTTTATAGTATATTCGGAAAGAAGAAAACGGTGATGGAAAATCGAGAAAATATATCAATAGACAGGATTTATTTCCCGCTATCGTAGAACCGGTAGCGAGAGAATTTACAGAGAAGTTTGTAAGTGTGCAGGAGAGATTCCATGCGACAGACCCGGATAAGCAGGCAGAACAGTTAGATGATTTCGCACAGCAGGGTATGGAGATGTTTGTGGAATATATGTATGAGCATTTCGAAGAGTTTAAACTTCTGGTAAATGGTTCCTATGGGACGAAGTTCCAGAACTTTGTAGAACATCTGGTGGATATCGAGACAGAATATACATATAAGTTCATAGAAGCGACCGGACTTCATTTTAAATGAGGAAAGCCGGTTACGAAAAACTTCATGCACATTATGAATAAGGCATTATTTGAAAGCTTTTTCGAAGTGGTAAGGCACGATATGTCCAAAGAAGAGGCTGAAGAATATGTGGTCATGCTGGAAAAATATCACAGCGCCGGATGGGACATTATATACAAAGAAGGCTGTGAATCATAGGTGTATCATTGGTCTTAAAAAAGAAAATAAACAGACTGCTATAGTGTTACTGTGCATCTGCTGAAAAATGGTGATAGAAGGCACAGGTAACTGGCAGTCAATTATTTTTACCTGTGGTTAGATAAAACTCACAAAAGATACTTCTGACTTACTGAACGTAACAGCA
>ERZ835880.2520-NODE-2520-length-12032-cov-3.022460_pt1 | contig 12032 bp, 8 predicted proteins | sample MGYA00519944_ERZ835880 | MGnify/ENA primary metagenome ERZ835880 (study PRJEB31850, sample SAMEA3708787) | human gut metagenome | biome: human gut; feature: human-associated habitat; material: faeces | place: China | collected 2014 ... | reverse complement strand
CAATACAAAGGTCAGTTTGTCGTCTGTAGGCATCCCCGTCAGTCGTTTCATACGCTGCCATGCCCATACGTCGATACTGTCTCCGGGAGCAGATGTCATCGGTTTTTTATCACGTATGGCAATCAACTGGTTTATTGCGTTTTGCTGTGTTTTCAGTCTTTTGCTTACTTTCTCATATACTTTAGCTAAAACTTCCATATTACGTGTATACCATACCATTGATGAATCGAAAACTGCTTTAGTCGTACCGTATTTATTGAATACGGCATCCGTATACAGCACTTTCTTGTAATTTTCATTATATGGCAAGTTGTCTCCCATTGCTTTGGCAATGTGATAATCATACAACAGATTTTCCATTGTTGATTCCGGAAGAACCTCACTGGGTCTTTTCACCTTACAACCTGTTGCAAATATTATCAGCAAGCATAGGATACACCATTGAAACCGGAAGTCTTTTTTCATTTTCTGTCTTCGTCTTTTTTTTCGTGTGAGTGGTAAGACTCGTTCAGATATTTGCTATAAAAAAGAAGCAGCGCAATGATACCACAACTGATGGCGGCATCGGCAAAGTTGAATATAGGGCTGAAGAATATGAAATGATCCCCACCTACAAACGGCATCCAAGTGGGCCAGGTGGTGTCGATTATCGGGAAATAGAACATGTCTACCACTTTACCATAAAACCAAGTGGAATATCCTCCTCCTTCGGGCATAAAGCCGGCAATTTGCGAATGGGTGCTTTCATTAAAGATTACCCCATAGAATATACTGTCGATAATGTTCCCTAATGCTCCGGTCAGAATTAATGAAACACAAATGATATAACCGGTTTTGAATCCCCTTTTTACTATTTTATAAAGATACCAGCCAATTAAAGCGACTGCAACAATACGGAAGGTGGTGAGGAATAGTTTCCCGAAAATTTCCATACCGAATGCCATGCCATTGTTTTCAGTGAAATAGATATAAAACCAATCGGTGATGCGGATGCTTTCGTGCCAATACATGTGGGTTTTAATCCAGATTTTGATAATCTGATCTATAATCAGCACTGAAAAGATGACGAGCAGGGCTATCTGTCCTTTCGTAAGTAGTTTTTTCATTTTTGTTGAGTACAAGTTATATAAGTAACGGGCTATAAGTCACAAGCTACAAGTACCCTATCGTTTTATTATATACGGCGACTTGTAGCTTGTAGCTCCTGACTCGTTGCTAATTATTTCTTTCCACTGTTTTTAGCTTCAATGCTCAGTGTAGCATGAGGCACAGCGCGGAGACGTTCTGCCGGAATTAGTTTACCCGTTTCACGGCAAATGCCATAGGTTTTGTTTTCAATACGGACAAGTGCTGCCTGTAAACCTTGGATAAACTTCAACTGGCGTTGTGCCAAACGAGTTGTTTCTTCTTTTGATAATGTATTGGCTCCTTCTTCCAATACTTTATATGTGGGCGATGTATCGTCTGTATCGTTGCCATCAAGGCCCATAAGACTCATTTTCAACTGGTCATAGTCACGTTGCGCCAACTCCAGTTTCTCCATAATAATGGCACGGAATTCTTCAAGTTCCGCATCTGAATATCTTGTCTTTTCTGCCATAATCTTGTTTTTTTAAAGTTATTAGTATTAGAGTTATTCTTTCACTACATTGACAAGCAAAGAGAAGTCGTCGAAATTCAACTCCGTACCCTCTTTTACTTCGTCTGCCAAATCAAGGGATGTTCCCAAAACTTGGTTACAAATATAGTCTTTATATTCGTTTACTGCATCATCCGTTTGCAGATTTTTAGATATTGTTATTCTTATCTTATCGGTTATCTCAAAACCGTTTGACTTACGAATATTCTGTATACGGTTCACCAGTTCACGGGCAATGCCCTCACGACGAAGTTCTTCGGTTACGGTAACTTCCAAGGCAACAGTCAGTTTTCCTTCATTGGCAACCAACCATCCCGGAATGTCTTCACTGAAGATTTCTACATCCGACGTTTCGATGATGGCTTCCGCTCCATCCAGATTCAGCGTATATTTGCCGTTCTTTTCCAGTTCGGCGATGGCTTCCTGTGACATTTCCGCTACGGCTGCTGCTACGGCTTTCATCTGTTTTCCAAACTTAGGGCCGAGTTTTTTGAAGTCACATTTTACTTTCTTTATCAGTACACCGGCAGCACCGTCTACGAATTTGACATCTTTTACGTTTACTTCGTTCATGATCAATGCTTTCACGGCTTCTATGTGAGCTTTTTGTTCTTCATCTACTACCGGAATCATGATACATTGCAACGGTTGGCGTACTTTGATATTCACTTTCCGACGTAGTGCCAATACCATGGAAGTTACGTCTTGTGCCATTTGCATACGGGCTTCCAACGCCTTGTCTATCATTTCCTCTTTGTATTCGGGGAATTTGGCAAGATGAATGGAAACAACCGTGTCGCGCCCGGTTGCAGAGATCAGATCGCCATACAAACGGTCGGCATAGAACGGTGCGATAGGCGCCATCAGTTTGGCCACGGTTTCCAGACAGGTATATAATGTCTGATAAGCCGACAGCTTGTCTTGCGTAAACTCGCCGCCCCAGAAACGTTTGCGGTTCAGGCGGACATACCAGTTAGACAAATTGTCGTTTACAAAGTCGGAAATCAGGCGTCCTGCTTTTGTTGGCTCGTATTCGTTGTAGCAAGTATCCACTTCTTTGATCAGCGTATTCAATACCGAAAGAATCCAACGATCGATTTCCGGACGTGACTCCATCGGAACGTCTGCTTCTTTATATTCGAATCCGTCTACATTGGCATACAGCGCAAAGAACGAATATGTATTATATAAGGTACCGAAGAACTTACGGCGAACTTCTTCGATTCCTTCAACGTCGAATTTCAAATTATCCCATGGAGATGAGTTAGTAATCATGTACCAACGCAACGGATCAGAACCATACTTCTCAATCGTAGTAAACGGATCGACAGCATTGTTAAGACGCTTGGACATCTTATTACCGTTCTTGTCAAGTACCAGTCCATTAGAGATCACGGCTTTATACGACACACTATCAAATACCATAGTAGCGATAGCATGCAGTGTAAAGAACCATCCGCGTGTCTGATCCACACCTTCCGCGATAAAGTCAGCCGGATATACTTCACGGTTATCCAGAATGTCTTTATTCTCGAACGGATAATGAATCTGCGCATAAGGCATAGCGCCGGAATCAAACCAGACATCAATCAGGTCAGATTCACGCTTCATCGGCTGGCCGTCTTCCGATACCAGAATGACATCGTCTACATACGGACGATGAAGGTCTATCTTATCATAATTTTCTTCGGTATATTCACCAGGTACAAAACCTTTATCCTTGTACGGATTGGATTTCATAAATCCGGCAGCTACCGATTTCTCGATTTCATTATAAAGTTCTTCTACAGATTCGATACATATTTCGCTCGTTCCATCTTCTGTACGCCAGATAGGCAGTGGAGTACCCCAATAACGGGAACGGCTTAAGTTCCAGTCATTCAGATTTTCCAGCCATTTGCCGAAACGACCCGTTCCGGTAGACTCCGGTTTCCAGTTGATCGTCTTGTTCAGCTCCATCATACGTTCCTTGCAGGCTGTAGAGCGGATAAACCAGCTATCCAACGGATAATAAAGCACCGGCTTGTCTGTACGCCAGCAATGAGGGTAGTTGTGTACATGCTTTTCGATTTTGAAAGCCTGATTGTTTGCTTTCATCATCATACAAAGAGCGACGTCCAAAGATTCGGCAGCCTGTGCTGCTTTCTCATCATATTTGCCGTCTACCATAAACTGCGGATCATAGGCATTCTTTACCCATGCACCCTGATATTCTTTGTATTTGTCTACCTCCACACATTCTTTCACGAAGTTTTCATCCAGTTCGTCCAGTATATAGAACTTACCGGTAAGGTCTACCATCGGACGGGTTTCGCCCTTCTTGTTAATCATGAAAAGTGATGGTATACCTGCCACACGAGCCACGTTCGCATCATCCGCACCAAATGTCGGTGCAATATGAACGATACCTGTACCGTCTTCTGTCGTTACATAATCACCCGGGATAACACGGAAGCCTTTATCACTTACTTTCCAGCTACCGTCTTCCGATACTTCAACCGGTTTCACCCAGGGAATCAGTTGCTCATATTCCATACCAATAAGGTCAGCACCTTTGTATTCGGCGATTACTTTGAATGGTACGAGCTTATCTCCTGCCTTATAATCTTCCAGTTTCAGATCAGCAGCTTTCGGATTGAAATGTGTATTTAATAAAGCTTTAGCCAGAACAACTGTAATAGGTTCTCCTGTATAAGCATTATATGTCTGAACTGCAACATAATCAATCTTTGGTCCTACACAAAGCGCTGTGTTTGAAGGCAATGTCCAGGGAGTTGTTGTCCAAGCAAGGAAGTAAGGAGTTCCCCACTCCGCCATTTCCGGTTTCGGATTCTTCATCTTAAACTGGGCAACAGCTGTCGTATCCTTTACGTCACGATAACAGCCCGGCTGGTTCAGTTCATGAGAACTCAGTCCTGTTCCGGCAGCCGGAGAATATGGCTGGATTGTGTATCCTTTATACAGCAAACCTTTCTTATGCAGTTGCTTCAGCAGCCACCACAATGTTTCGATATAACGATTGTCATACGTGATATAAGGATGCTTCATATCCACCCAATATCCCATCTGATGAGTCAGGTCTTCCCATTCCTTGGTATATTTCATCACGTCCTTACGGCAAGCAGCGTTATAATCTGCTACAGAGATTTTCTTACCAATATCCTCTTTTGTGATACCTAATGCTTTTTCTACACTTAGTTCCACAGGCAGTCCGTGGGTATCCCATCCGGCTTTACGCTTTACCTGGTAACCTTTCATTGTTTTGTAACGACAGAAAATGTCCTTAATGGTACGAGCCATTACATGGTGAATGCCCGGCATACCATTAGCCGAGGGAGGTCCTTCGAAAAACACAAACGAAGGGCAGCCATCACGTTCTGTCATACTCTTGGCGAAAACCTGGTTTTCGTCCCACTTCTTCAACACATCTTTGTTCACCTGTGAAAGGTCAAACTGCGAATATTCAGTAAATCTCTTACCCATAGCTGTCTACGATTTTACTATTTACAATTTACAATTTGAGGGGTATCCCCATTTTTAAGGGTGCAAATTTACAAAAACATTTGTTTAGTTGAGCAAAAAGCAAGGACTTTTAATTGGAATCATGTGAAGTTATCGTTTATAAATGGATGTTGCATTAAACAAAACCGATATCTCCTTGTTTTAGTGGGAAAATAAAAAGCACTTAAGTTATGAATTACGGTATTAGTATTTTATTCAGAGCAATCCCTTTGGCGATGGCGGTCTTTTGCTTCGGATACGGAGCATTCATTTACGGTTATGGTGATGCGGGAAACCGTCTGGTGGCAGGTCCTGTTGTATTTTCACTAGGTATGATATGCATTGCGCTGTTCTGTACGGCAGCCACAATAATCCGGCAAATCATACATACCTATAATGAAGCGACAAAATACGTTTTACCTGTTGTGGGCTATCTGGCAGCTATCATAACAATTATCGGAGGTATATGCATTTTCAATAGTGCTACCACTACTTCAGCCTTCGTCGCAGGGCATGTCATAACCGGTGTAGGATTTATCACAGCTTGTGTAGCTACCGCCGCTACCTCTTCCACCCGATTTTCTTTGATTCCGGCCAATGCCAAAGCTACCGGAAATGAAGTGCCGGAGGGAGCGTTCTCTATTGGCCAAAGACGGGCAATGATCTTTCTCGCAATCGTCATTTCCTGTATCGCATGGATATGGGCGTTCATCCTGTTAAGTAACAGTCATTCCCATCCTGCTTATTTTGTAGCAGGGCATGTGATGGTAGGGCTCGCATGTATTTGTACCAGTCTGATTGCATTAGTAGCAACCATAGCCCGTCAGGTCCGGAACGACTATTCGGAAAGAGAACGTAACAAATGGCCGAAACTGGTTTTACTCATGGGATCGATCTCTTTTGTATGGGGCATATTCGTCATCCTTGCCGACTCGGGAAGTGCAAACGGCACTACCGGATACATCATGCTTGGCCTTGGTCTGGTATGTTACAGTATTTCCAGCAAGGTGATTCTGCTCGCTAAGATATGGAGACGAGAGTTCAAGCTGGCCAACCGAATCCCTATGATTCCGGTACTGACAGCATTAACATGCCTGTTTCTGGCTGCCTTTGTATTCGAGCTTGCTACCGTAAACACTGATTATTTTATTCCGGCACGGGTTTTAGTAGGACTGGGAGCTATTTGCTTCACACTGTTTTCTATCGTCAGCATCCTCGAAAGCGGTACTTCCGGAAAGGGTTAAAAAACATTCCTTTTATTGGTTTAAAAGGAAAGCCTCGTTGGTTTTAAACCAACGGGGTCTTGGTTTGAAACCAACTAAACAGTCTCCTTTTACTTCTTCAGCCGCACTTCATATACATCATTTCTACGATCCTTCAGATTGCGCACACTACCGTAAGTATGGAGTGCATTCAATAAATCCAGATCGACATCCGAAACCAGAATCATTTCCGTATTCGGAGTGGCTTCCGCCCGTTTTCCATCAGTCGGAAAAGCAAAATCACATGGAGTGAATACTCCCGACTGTGCATATTGAATATCCATATTATGAACGCGGGGAAGATTTCCGACACAACCTGCTATGACTACAAAGCATTCATTTTCAATCGCACGTGCCTGGGCACAAACACGAACACGGGAGTAAGCATTCTGTGTATCAGTCAGGAAAGGTACAAATAAGATTTGCATTCCCTGATCTGCCATCAAACGGGAAAGTTCAGGAAATTCCACATCATAACAGATCAGCACTCCGACCTTCGCACAATCTGTATCGAAAGTTTGCAGCAGTTTACCACCACTCAATCCCCAACTCTTGATTTCATCCGGAGTAACGTGCATTTTTTCATACATCTCATAAGTTCCGTCACGCCTGCAAAGGAAGCCTATATTATATAACAAACCATCTTCCTTTACATACGGCATACTTCCTGTGATAATATTGATATTGTAACTGATAGCCAGGTTTATAAAACGGTCTCTGATCTCATCGGTATACTTTGCCAATCCACGAATAGCCTGTGATTCTCCTTTATCATTAAACTTCGACATCAAAGGAGCGTTGAAATATTCCGGAAAAAGAACAAAATCACTTTTATAATCTGATACGGCATCTACAAAGAACTCCACTTGTTCGAAGAGGTCGTCCAATGTCTTGTAACTACGCATCTGCCACTGTACCAGTCCCACACGGACAGTCGTCTTTGGGTTGATATATTCCTGTGTAGGCGGCTGATAATAAATATTATCCCACTGCAACAAACAGGCATAATGCTTGGATTCCTCATCATTCGGCAAATAATTGGTCATTACCTTGCGAACATGGAAATCATTCGATAATTGGAAGGTAAGAACCGGATCATAAATATCACGCTGGCGTACCCGTGCGATATATTCTTTCGGGCGCATCTTATCGGCATATTTATGATAATTCGGAATACGACCACCGAACATGATAGCTTTCAAATTCAATGTTTCGCAAAGTTCCTTGCGATATTCATACATACGACGAGCCAGGCGCAAACCGCGGTATCCCGGATGAATAAATACCTCAATACCGTATAGGATGTTTCCTTCCGGATTATGAGTATTGAATGTTTCCTTACCCGTAACTTGTGCATACGTATGATCGTTCTTTACCTTGTCATAGTCAACTATAATAGAAAGAGCACAACCTACAATCTTGTCGTCAACGACTGTAACAATCTGCCCTTCCGGAAAAATACTTATTAATTTCTTTATCTGGGCATGAGTCCAGAAGACATCGCTACCATCAGAATAAACACGGGTAAACGATTGGGATAACTGTGCATAGTCTTCAATTTGAAGATTACGTATCTGTACTTTATTGATTTTAATAGGATGTTGTTCCATAACAATACATGTTTTATAAAAAGACAGTGCAAAGGTACAGCTTATACTTTAATAGTGTTTTTAAACCAATGAATATTTATCATTCTTACTTCAAAGTCTCCTATTCGATGTCTTGATTTCCTGTACGCACAGTCCGGAGTATTCTATTTACTCATACTTGATTTTATTGTAAACCAACTGCATGTATTATTTGCAACTCTCACTAACATCAGCATGACCGGAACTTCTACCAATACCCCTACCACTGTAGCCAATGCAGCACCGGATTGCAAACCAAAAAGCGATATGGCCACAGCCACCGACAATTCAAAGAAATTGCTTGCACCAATCATTCCGGCAGGTGCAGCTATATTGTGAGGCAATTTCCACCATTTCGCCCAACTATAGGCCACAAAGAATATCAGAACTGTTTGCAACACAAGCGGAACAGCAATCAATACGATGTGCAATGGATTGTTCAATATGGTTTCTCCTTGAAATGAAAATAAAATGATAAGCGTTAATAGTAATCCGCCAATCGTATAATTATCAAACTTACGGATAAATACAGTATTAAAATATTCTATCCCTTTTCGCCGGATGACCAGTATACGGGTTATTATTCCGGCAGAAAGAGGAATGACAACAAACAATACAACTGAAAGCAATAATGTATCCCACGGAATCGTAACGCCACCTATACCCAATAAAAAAGCAACAATAGGAGCGAAAGCAACCAATATGATTAAATCATTCACTGCAACCTGTACCAATGTATAGGCAGCATCCCCTTTGGTCAGATAACTCCATACAAATACCATTGCCGTACAAGGTGCAGCACCCAATAAGACTGCCCCGGCTAAATATTCCTCGGCCAATTCGGCAGATATTAGAGACTTAAAAATAACGTAAAAGAATAGATAAGCTATTCCAAACATTGTAAAAGGCTTTATAAGCCAATTTGTAATACAAGTGATGATAATTCCTTTCGGACGCTTACCAACGTTTTTAATACTCTGAAAATCCACTTTCAGCATCATGGGATAAATCATTAACCAAATCAGGATAGCCACAGGTATAGACACATTGGCGTATTCTAATTTACTCAATGTTTGCGATATTGCCGGAAACCATTGTCCGATAGCAATACCAGCAACAATACACAAAGTTACCCAAACAGTCAGGTATCTTTCAAAAAATCCAATTCCTATATATTTTTCCATCCGATCAAGGCAGCATTACCTTTTGACAATTGTTCTACTTTCTCAATCCAATTCACTTCATTTTGCGCTTTCGCCTGCAAGAATGTATTTTCCGTATTTGTCATTGACAGGCAGGCATTTACTACCCACCATTTGTTATTAATTCCGGCACGTTGCAAATCCATTTGCAGGCGTTCAGCTTCAAACACAGGTGTCGCTTCAGGTAAAGTAACAATTACAACTTCCGTTTCCTTTGGATTACGCAAGCGAGGCAATAAATTGGCTACTGCTCCCGTAACTGCTCCTTGTGTACGTTCTACTTCTTTATGGTAGCTTTGGGTAGCATCCAAAAGCAACAATGTATGACCTGTCGGTGCTGTATCAATCACTACAATTTCATTGTCCGCCTTATCTACAATTTCGGCAAATGCCTTGAAAACTGCTATTTCTTGTGTGCATGGCGAACGTAAATCTTCTTCAATATATTCCATATCTTCGGCAGTCATGGTCTCTGCCGCTTTGCTACGAACTTCATTCTTGTAGTTTTCCAATACTTCCGCTTCATCAATATGACTGACTGTGATACCCGATTTTATAGCGATGTCATAGTTCAGATGATTTGCCGGGTCAGTGGTAGTAAGATGTACCTTTGCACCAAGTTTTATTAATTTCAGAGCTATTTCAGTTGCTAAGGTGGTTTTACCTACACCGCCTTTTCCCATTGTGAACACTACCCTCTTACCGGAAGTATAGAGGTCATTAACCAAATCGTCTATACTTTTGGCATCACTTATCGGCTGATAACAAATATCATCCGTTAGACTGTCGCTGTATAACATACGGCGTATATTAGCTATATCAGATAAATTATAAGAACGTAGAGGAACGCTGTACATAGGATATTCAGATAGTTCAGCAGGCATATCCTGTAATGCTTTTTGCTGCCTGTTATGCAGTTGTCGTGACACATCATCCGCTTCATTCAGTTGCTGTAAAATACCATTTATCACCAATAACTGATTTTTAATTCCCAATAGCTGTAATTCATGTGAAGAGCGGGCAGCTTCTTTCAATGGAGCAATTTCTGGACGACTGACCAATACTAACCGAGTTGCGCTTGTATCAGATAGGGTTTCTACCGCCTGTTTATAAATTCCTTTCCGTTCTTCCAAGCCTGATAACTGCCCTAAACAGGATGCACCATGGGTACTTTCACTAATAAATGTACTCCACGCAGATGGAAGCTGCAACATTCGCAATGTATGTCCGGTAGGTGCTGTATCAAAAATAATATGGTCATACTCCTTTGCTTTAACAGCATCGGTAATAAAATCTGAGAACTCATTAAAAGCAGCGATTTCCACCGTGCAGGAACCTGAAAGCTGTTCTTCCATATTCTGAATAACACTTTCAGGTAATTTTCCCCTGAAAGGTGCGATAACGCTTTCTCTGTATTCTGCTGCTGCCTGCTCAGGGTCGAGGTTTACAACAGTCAGTCCCGGCACTTCTGAAATAGCTGTACCGTGTCCGTTTAAGGATTGATCGAAAACATCTTGTAAGTTAGAAGCCGGATCTGTACTGATAAGAAGTATTTTCTTTCCCATATCAGCCAAGCCAACTGCTGTGGCACAAGCAATGGAAGTCTTTCCTACTCCACCTTTACCTGTAAAAAACAGGTATTTAGTCAGTTCTATATCGGATAAATTGAATGCTTTCATTTCTTTTTTAATATAAATCTGTTATACATTTATTTAGCGGGCATTAAATCTAAATTTACTCCCGTCCATTCACTCATTTGTTTAGTGGTAGGATAAACTTTAGAAACTGCAATTTCACCATCTACCAAAGTAATAGGTAAAGCTTCTGCACCATTCTTTTGAAGATATTCATTTACTGTTTTATTACTCACATACACCTGTGGTTCATCCCGTAAGTTGTGACGGATAACAATAACACCCTGTCTTTTCAATGTTTCGACAACAACTGCAATCCTCATTAATTCAGGATTGATATTTGTTCCACACAAACCTGTAGGGCAACACATTGCCGGGTCAAAAATTTCTATCTTTTTCATACTGTCTTTTATTTTAATTTATCAAATTGTTCAGAAATAAAAAACGACCGCATAATAGATTCCTATGACTATAAAGAGTATAGCAACAATTTTGCGAAACCATTTTTCAAAAATTTGTACGCTGTTATAAAACCGACCTAATCCGGCTACACTATACGCCAATATCCAAGCAACAAGGATTACAGGCACCCCTGTAGCGATAGCATATATTACGGGTAAAAAATACCCGCCCGTTTCTGCTGCCGCCAAAGGCATAAGTATACCGAAATAGAAAATTCCACTGGTGGGGCAAAAGGCTAGAGCAAACAAAATACCCAATAACAAAGCTCCCCAACTACCTTTTATATTCTTCTTTAGCCCCTCTCCGCCAATATTGATTTTGGGTATATTTAGCTTTATAATATCGAGCATGAATATCCCTATGATAATTAATACCGGAGCAATCAACATCTCACCGTATTTGCTTACCACCTTTTGAACCATATACATACTTGCCCCCTCACGAAGAACCGGAATAAGAATAAACCCAAGTACTGTATAAGTCACTATCCTGCCAAATGTATAAAGTAACCCATTTATGAATATACGGTGACGGTTTTCTATATCCTTACCTATAAAACCTATTGCCGTTATATTAGTAGCTAAAGGGCACGGACTGATTGCCGTTAAAATTCCTAAGATAAAGGCTGTTATAACAGGGACAGAACTATTGTCTAATAGTGATTGAAGAAAGTCCATCTTACAATGTTTTTAGTAATTCGTCAA
>ERZ835880.2515-NODE-2515-length-12053-cov-3.156693_pt1 | contig 12053 bp, 8 predicted proteins | sample MGYA00519944_ERZ835880 | MGnify/ENA primary metagenome ERZ835880 (study PRJEB31850, sample SAMEA3708787) | human gut metagenome | biome: human gut; feature: human-associated habitat; material: faeces | place: China | collected 2014 ... | reverse complement strand
TGCTGCAAAATACCCTTAAAGCTTGCAAGGGACTGGCTGACAAGTAAAAAGTTTTGCTTTTTACTTGTCGTGATCGGTTCCCTTTGCGTTAATCAGGTGTAGTGAATTATGGTGTTGAATTATATCTGGATTTTCTTTTTTGGTGCGGCATTTATCGTGGCACTTTGTAAATTGATCTTCATGGGTGATACAGAAGTTTTTTCTGCCATCGTGAAGGCCACCTTTGATATGTCAAAAACAGGGTTTGAAATTTCGCTAGGTTTAACGGGAGTATTGACCTTATGGATGGGAATCATGAAAATTGGAGAACGGGGAGGGGCCGTGAAAGTAATGTCATGGTTGATCAGTCCTTTTTTTCGGAAGTTGTTCCCGGAATTGCCACCAGATAGTCCGGCATACGGTTCGATCATGATGAATATTGCGGCGAATATGCTCGGGTTGGATAATGCTGCCACTCCCGTGGGACTGAAAGCGATGCAACAAATGCAGGAGGTAAACCCTCATAAAGAGCGGGCTTCCAACGCACAGATCATGTTTTTGGTGTTGAATACTTCCGGCCTGACGATTATCCCGGTTTCGGTCATGGTGTACCGGGCACAGATGGGAGCGGCAAACCCGGCTGATGTCTTCCTGCCCCTCATGCTCGCGACCTTCTCTTCTACCCTGGTCGCCATACTGGCGGTCTGCTTCAAGCAACGGATCAACATCCTGCAACGGAACCTGCTGCTTTTCTTCGGCGGGATGATCGCGTTCATCGGTGGTCTGGCCTTGCTTTTCGGGATGATGAGCCAGCAATCGGTCTCCCTCTACTCTACCCTGTTTGCCAACATTTTGCTTTTCTCTATTATATGCGGATTCATTATCAGCGGTATCCGCAAAAAAATCAACGTATACGACACCTTTATCGAAGGCGCGAAAGAGGGTTTCCAGACTGCCGTGACGATCATCCCCTACCTCATCGCCGTATTGGTTGCCATTGCCGTTTTTCGGGCTTCGGGAGCGATGGATTTCCTGATCGACGGCATCCGCATGGGAGTCTCGGCAGCAGGGCTGGACACGCAGTTTGTGGAAGGTCTGCCTACCATGCTGATGAAACCGCTCAGCGGCAGCGGGGCGCGGGGTATGATGCTGGATGCGATGAACACCTACGGCGCGGATTCGTTCATCGGCCGCCTCTGTTCCATCGTGCAGGGATCGAGCGACACGACTTTCTACGTCGTCGCCCTTTATTTCGGCAGTGTCGGAATCCGCAACACCTACTATACGATCCCCTGTTCGCTACTGGCCGATTTAGCCGGGGCGGTGGCAGCGGTCACTATGACGTATCTGTTTTTTACCTAATATCAAAATGACACTCCTACCCCATGTAAATCGGATTAGTAGTGCATCTATCTTGGAATTAGCATAGCAGGTAATTATTTTTAACATATCATTCGGTAAGATAAAACATAAAAAGAATAACAATATGGCAATAGCATTCTACGCGGAAGACACCAAGCTTCCGGCAATCAAAAAGAGAGCGGTCGGCAACTGGGTAAAGGAAGTTGCCGCCACATACGGTAAGAAGGTCGGCGATATCAGCTACATCTTCTGCTCCGACGAGAAGATTCTGGAAGTAAACCGCCAGTACCTCCAACATGATTATTATACGGATATCATCACGTTCGATTATACGAGCGGCGATAAGATCTCCGGCGACCTGTTTATCAGTCTCGACACGGTGAAGACTAATTCCGAAGCCTTCAACACTCCCTACAACGAGGAACTCCACCGTACCATCATCCACGGCATCCTCCACCTCTGCGGCATCAACGATAAAGGACCTGGGGAACGCGAGATCATGGAGGCCAACGAAAACAAAGCCCTGGCGATATTGCCGGAGGAATGCCGGGAAAGTCAACTTTCCCGGTAAAAAGAAATGTCTGGAGCCGCTTCCTGTTAAGGATGCTACTGAAGAGGTTGTATGATATGTGTGCCTGATAAAAGCCTGCACATGCTCCGGTGAAAACAGAAATTACCGGAGCAATGCTCCCAAAACCGATTACTCACTATCACTACCCAAATACTCATACCAAACGGCTATTTGCTTATTTGCCGGATACTCCCCCGATGTTATCACATAGATTTGGATACCTGGGAACAGGCAAATAAGGGATTGGTAACAATAATAAATGATCCGGCATGAAAGGCACAACTATTTTCTTTCTATCTATTCTGTTAATAACGACAGGTTGCAAAAGACTGGATCAAACGGCAGACGACTTGATCACAGTAGATGTAACCAATAATTCTTTTCCCAAAAAGGAACTGGCTCTTCAAGATTTCATGGATGTAGAATATATCCCGCTGGAAACAAACGATGATTTTGTTAATCAAGGGTTTGTGCAGGCTATAGGTAAAGAATTCATATTAGTAAAGAACTATAGGGATGACGGTGATATTTTTGTGTATGACCGGACCGGAAAAGCCATTCGTAAGATAAATCGTAAAGGGCAAGGAGGAGAAGAATACATCTCTTGTAGAAGTGTCACATTGGATGAAGAAAACAATGAAATGTTTATAAACGATTTCTTGGCAAGAAAAATAAAGGTCTATGACTTGGAGGGAAATTTTAAACGAAGTATCAAACAGAAACAAGATGGTGATACCCAGTTTTATTTGGATATATTTAATTACGATAAAGAGAATCTGATTTGTTACGATGAGTGCAATCAAGAGATACCATTCCTACTCGTATCGAAGCAAGACGGAAACATAACCAAAGAGATTAGAACCCCATTTAAAGAAAAGAAGCTATTTCTTCAACTTTTAAGACATGAAGGAGGAACGAGAGCTGCCGGACCGGGCGAATACAGTAGAATAATCCCATTCAATGGCAATTGGATTCTATTAGAACCCTCGTCAGACACGATCTACACATTAATGCCCGATTACAATTTGCGGCCGTTTATCGTGCGAACACCTCCTATTCACATTATGAATCCAGAATCTTTCTTGGTTTTAAAGTTGGTTTCCGATCGTTATTATTTCATGGAAAGTATAAAGAACGTATATGATTTCAGCAAAGAAGAAGGCTTTCCGAGAACCTACTTCGTGTACGATACAGAGGAAAAGGATTTCTTCAGGTATATCATATACAATGGCGATTATTCTTATAAAAAAGAATTCTATATGGTCATGCTGACCCCTATCAATTCCAAAGGTGAATTATGGGCAACTATAAATGCTTTCGACCTTTGCGAGGACTATAAAAAAGGGAAGTTGAAAGGTAAACTAAAAGAAGTTGCTGCAACATTGGAAGAGGATGACAATCGGGTGATCATGTTGGTCAAACACAAAAAGTAATCCTTAGGATATATTAAAATCAAAACCTTTAAACGGCAAAATCCCGTCCTGCCAATTTTTAGAAGCATCGGATCTTATCCGAGATTATAAAGGGGGGAAAGCTAAAGGGCTGATTGAAAGAAGTGGCTGCTACAGTTTTCATAACTCCATCCTTTTTACAAAGTCAGAAATAAAATAAACAATATACAACAAACTTTTATTTCAAATACTCATTCAAAACAACCATCCGCTCATTAAGTCAATAATAAGCGGTCTTTACGGGATATATTTGAAGGGTAATTCAATGATTCATCTTATTTTTACAGGTATGAAAACAACAACGCTCCTATTGCTTCTCCTTTTTCTAGTAAACAGCAGTTCGGCTGAAACGTTCATCCCCTATACCCCCGACTCTTTGAAAAAGGGCGATTGGGTGGAAATCGAGTCCGTCCACTACTATCCCTATGTGGCTCCGGGCATCGAAGAAAAGGTTCCCTGGCGGGCGGAAAACATCCGACGAGTCATCTTTAAGGCGACCGTAACGGATCTGAATGAACGTACCCTCACCCTTGATTATACGTTCAAGAGCCTGTACGATTGCAGGAACGATACCGGGAAGCCCGGTTTCTACTATTTTGACAGCCGTTATCAGCAAGACTTTACGTTCGATCACGGGATGGTCGGCAAACGGTTCCTGCGCGTCACATACGATCGGGAAAGCCGGAAAGCACATACTTTAGACAAACAAGAAACTACCTTTTCTTACTCGAAAAACTATGTTCCTTTCGGAGTAAGACAGGCAGGGTTGTCTGCCTATCCGGGAACGACTATCCAGGATTCCTTACCCTTGGACAAACAGCTTGCACCGGCGGTACAGGATATCCTGACCGGCTGGCAGGAAGACGGGATACCTCGGCTGGCACAAAACATGCGGGTCATAGACGCCTCGTTCTCCCTTCCTCCGAATACGGAATTTACGTGTAGCTATGTCAATTTCGACTTGTCTGACGATTCGACCGTCCACAAAAAGATATTCATCGCCTACCCGACCGAACACAAAGTGGGCAAACGGGTGACGATCCTGCTTACTCCGGGGGATTCCATCACGCAAGACAAAGAATTATTTGCCACGACTCACAAAAGACATTATCAGGGACGGGGAAGCGAACAAAACAATTTCCAATACAGCTACCGAAGATTCGCCGACCTGTACGAATCAGACCTTTATATGTACCCTTCGGACCTCGAATCTCCCGATAAAATGAAAAAAGCTTTCCAACTCCGCGAATCTTTGTTCCAAAATGTATTAGCGAAAGATTTAAAAAACATGGATCCTTATTGGCGGATGGTATTCGAACGTTCGGAACAGTATCTTAAAGGGGCGCTTGCCCTTCATCTCTATATGTATGCCAGCGATAAAGAAGTTTGGCACAAAAGCGGCTTGGTCGACTGGCAAGCTCCCTATTTCGTCTCGGTCAATCCACTTATCGATTTTGCATACAGCATGCATCGACCGGAGGTCGCTAATTACTTTTATTTTTTGAATGTTTACACGATGTATAAGAAACAGGAATTGAAAGCAGATAACCTGAACCTAAAAACACAAAAAGCGAAGGAAAAATATTTATTGAATCCGGCAGATGATTATTATCTGAATAAACATATCCTCTCCGGCTTTCCCAAATATCAAGTAAACGGAATGAATTTACAATTTTTAATGCACGATAAAACGTTAGCTGAAACTCAAGAAGATTACAACGATTTTATCCGCTCCTGTCCGGATACCAGCCTGACAAATCAGCTTCGAAGAGCATACGATAAACTATTGCCCTTCGAAGCCGGAAAAAATATCCGGGAAAGCGGCCTTAAGATAGCCGATAGCCTGCATCTGGTGAAAGGAAGCGACCGAAAATACATCTTGCTGTTTTTATCAACGAGGGAACAAGGTCTTCCAGCGCCAAGCTTTCAAAATGCACTCGATTTCAAGAAACGCCTCGAATCGGAAGGGCTGGCCTCCATCGTGCAACTCGAATTATATTCAAAATTCCAATCTAACAATGCCAAACGGGTAAAGCCTTTTAAAGCTATTTCCGATCTGCAAATAGAAGAATTAAGGCGTAAGGAACTCGGCACCGTGACTATCCTGATGCGTGAAGACGGGACCATCCTCCATCGGCAATTTACGAATTGGCAATTTGATCCCAGCCCCGCCTTGGAAATCATTCAAAACGACCTGAAACGGGAAGACGAATCTTTCAACGATTTTCTAAAAGGATTCAAAGAAGGAGTATTAGGTACGCTTTTAATCGCTGCAATCATCGGTATCGCTTATTATTCCAGGGTGAAAGGGAAGCAAAAGAAGGAACGTAACCGCCGCCGTATCCGTGAACTCGAACTACGCGCCATCCGTTCACAGATGAACCCGCATTTTATTTTTAATGCGCTCAGTTCGATCCAGAATCTGATCAACCGATCGGCCAATCAGGAGGCGAATAAGTATTTGATCGACTTCTCACGCCTGTTGCGGAAAGTGCTGGCGACTTCCGAAAAGAAACTGGTCCCCCTCTCTGACGAGATCGAACAGTTGCAGCTCTACCTGAAGCTCGAACAGCTCCGTTTCCCCTTCTCCTACTCGCTGACGGTAGACAATAATATCGAACCGGATGCGATCGAGATTCCGGGGATGCTGATACAGCCTTTCGTCGAAAATGCCGTCAAACACGGAATCGCTCCGCGCGGTACGGGAGAAATCATAATTCGATTATCTTTGCAAGACCAGTTGTTGGTCATCGACATCATCGACGATGGTCCCGGAATGGTAACTGAAACGGAAAGCGGCTTCGGTATCCGTGCCATCAGCAACGAGTTCGAGATATTAAAGGATTTGTACAATACGGAAATCGGCATAACGATCGAAAACAGGCAGAAGAAGGAATCTGTTTCCGGTTGCCATGTCCGGCTATCCATCCCTTTATAAGACAAAATATGGACACCAAAATAACCGCAGCAATCGTAGATGACGAGCAGGGGAACCGGGAGAACCTGCTCCGCATGATCGGGAACTATTGTCCGCAGATCAGGATATCGGCCATTTGCAGTTCCGTCACCGAAGCCCGTACCGTGCTGCCCGAAGCTAAACCGGACATCCTTTTCCTGGATATCCGGTTGGGCGACGACACCGGTTTCTCCCTCTTAGGCAGCCTTCCGGAAATTCCTTTCGAAGTGATTTTCGTTACCGCCTACGATAGCTATGCGATCCAGGCCATCCGCTTCAGTGCGCTCGACTATCTGCTGAAACCTATCGACCCGGAAGAACTGACGCATGCCGTAGACAAGGCGGTCCAGGTCGTCCTTCGGAAACAGGAGAACAAACGGATGCAGAACCTCCTGCAAAACACGCAAGCATTGGACAAACAAAAGAAAATAGCCCTGTCAGTCGCCGATAAGATAGAGTTTGTAGAAATCGGTTCCATCATCCGTTGCGAATCCGAAAGCAACTACACAACTTTCTATTTGAAATCGGGAGAAAAACTGATCGTATCGAAGACACTCAAGGAGTTCGACGAACTACTGGCCCCTTACCATTTCCTTCGCGTCCACCAATCACATCTGATCAACCTGGATGAAATCAAAAGTTTCATCAAGAGCGACGGTGGATATATACGCATGAAGGACGGAGCCTCGGTCAGCATTTCCCGCCAACGGCGAAACTATGTGATGGAAGTATTAAAACAATTATAAACCAAGCCATCTAAATAACTGCTCATTCCTTATATTTCAAATCGAAACGGCCTTCCGTAATGCGTCCTCCCTCGAAAGTGCCGCTGAACACGCCGTCCGACATACGGGAGATGTAAACCTTGCCATCTTCCATATTTTGATTTTCAAAAGAGAGATTCACATAAGGAAGCGTTTCTCCCTCCTTGGGGTCGGCAATCGTAAAACGGATATACGAACCGAGACCGACCTGCGCCGAAACCGTCACGCTGGAACCCTCTTCCCGCTCCAAATATTCCGCAGCAGGCATCCCCCACCGGCCGCTTGTATACACCCAGCCGTCAACCAAGCAACCAAATGTATTCGCCCCGGTCGTAGTAGCTTCGGGCATGATCGTCGGATCGACCGATTCGTTCTCTTCACAGGCCACACAAAACAGCAACAAACAGATAAATAACAGATGTCTCATAACCGTATCTGATTAAAAGTGTAAATTCATACCGAACAATAAGGATAATTGGGAGAAACATCCTCCGCCACCACTCAATTCAGGAGATTCGACCTGCCATTTCTGACCGTGATACCTGACCGAATAGCTCTCAGAGGAGGTAACGATCCAATTCAATTTTGCAGAAATCCCCACCAGCGGAGAAAGACGATACTCGCCTCCCGCCGACAGATTATAGGCCAGTTTATTCATTGACACATCCCGCGGCTTGCCGTACACAAAACTTTTATCTTTATAATGCTGATATCCCACCCCAGTCGATAAAGACAGATTGTATTTCTGCTTCACCATAAACAAGGCAAGCTGAGGCGCGAAATAATGCATCAGGATCTTGTCGGAACTTTCGTCATGAGTGTTTTTATAACGCCCACCCTGATAGATAAGTCCGGGAGCGAGTTTAAACGAACCGAAGATATATTTGTCTCCCAAGAAATAATAATTGGCATCCCAGGCGATCCCATTCCGCAAATCATTCCGATAAGCATCGGAGTTGTTCGTGATCCCGATCATTTTCCCCAAATACCAGGAAGGCCCTGCATGAACGGAGAATATCGACTTCCCGACAGACGTCTCCTGGGCCAAAACCGACACAGCTTGTATCAACAGCCCTAACAAAAGTACATACTTTTTCATATCATTTCTTTTAGACTTATAATCATAAATATAAGATGCTCAAAACCAGTCAAACGCTGCACAGGCTGTTACGACAAGATCGTATTGTTTCTCCTATCCTATCTTCAAAGCATCGCATGGTTCAGATAATGGATAAATTCAGGATCATCGGGTGCAATGATAAAGTTACCACGGCGGGAAGTCGTAATCAGAATACGGTTATCAGAACGCCGGGCAAAAACTTTTACACGTCCGATAGCAGTAGAAGAAAAATATCCGAGATCACCAAACAACCAACCGACACCAAATGAACGGATCATTATTCCTAAATCCAGCCGGTCGACCTCGCGAACCGAAAGGATTTCCTCTATGTTTATATACGTCTTCCGAAAATACGCATCTATCACCAGTTTTTCTCCATCCACAATAAAACGGTTTGGCATAAATCCTCGAGTAAGCATACAAAGGATCGAACTGACGGCAAACAAACCTAACAAAACAGACAGATTGCCATCCCAAGCCGGAAATATACAGATACCATATAAAAGCAGAAGCATGACAGACGTTTTTATTTTATTGGCATTGTCCATCGAAGAAGAAGATATCCGGGTTTCCATACTCTTATTCCTTTAGTATTACTTAGATATTCCAAGACTCACAAATATAACAAAAATCCCGTACAAACTATTATCTTTGCAAAAGAAACAAAGACAATTAGGACAATGACTTTCAATTACGATGTGATCGTGGTAGGTGCCGGCCATGCAGGCTGTGAAGCCGCAGCGGCGGCCGCCAATATGGGTTCGAAGACGCTTCTCATTACAATGGACATGAACAAGATTGCGCAGATGAGTTGCAATCCGGCTGTCGGAGGCATAGCCAAAGGACAGATTGTCCGCGAAATCGACGCTTTAGGCGGATATATGGGAATCGTGACGGACCGGACAGCCATCCAGTTCCGTATGCTGAACCAAAGCAAGGGACCGGCGATGTGGAGCCCGCGCTCCCAGAGCGACCGCGCCCGTTTCATCGAATGCTGGCGGGGAATACTGGAAAACCTGCCGAACCTGTATATCTGGCAGGATACCGTACGCGAACTGTTGCTCGACGGGAATACCGTATGCGGCGTAAAAACGGATATGGGAGTCGAGTTCCATGCGAAAAGCGTGGTTCTGACAAACGGGACTTTCCTGAACGGGCTTATGCATATCGGACGGACACAGATCAGAGGCGGTCGTATAGCCGAGCCGGCTGCAACCGGACTGACCGAACAACTGGTCTCATTAGGCATCAAATCCGAACGGATGAAGACCGGAACGCCTGTGCGTATCGATGCACGGAGCGTACACTTCGATGAAATGGCGGAACAGCCCGGAGAAAACGACTTCCATAAGTTTTCTTATATGGACACCTCGCACCGCGTTCTGAAACAGCTAAGCTGTTGGACAACGTTCACCAACGAAGCCTGCCATGCAGTCCTGCGCGAAGGCCTCCCCGACTCCCCGTTGTATAACGGACAGATCCAGAGCATCGGCCCGCGCTACTGTCCGAGCATCGAGACGAAAATCGTGACGTTTGCGGACAAGCCACAACACCAACTCTTCCTGGAACCGGAAGGTGAAACGACACAGGAATACTACCTGAACGGCTTCTCCTCCTCCCTTCCGTTGGATATCCAGCTACGTGCCTTGCAACAGATACCGGCATTCCGGGACATACAGATCTATCGTCCGGGATATGCTATTGAATATGATTTCTTCGATCCGACGCAGCTCCACCATAATTTGGAAACAAAACAAATCCGCAACCTCTTCTTTGCCGGACAGATCAACGGGACGACCGGATATGAGGAAGCCGGCGGACAAGGATTGGTAGCCGGCATAAACGCACATATCAATTGCCACGGCGGAGATCCGTTCGTTTTAGGACGCGACGAAGCCTATATCGGCGTACTGATCGACGATCTTGTCACAAAAGGCGTAGACGAGCCTTACCGTATGTTTACCTCACGTGCAGAATATCGCATTCTGCTCCGCCAGGATGATGCGGACATGCGTTTGACGGAAAAGTCGTATCATCTCGGTTTGGCAAAGCAGGACCGCTACGATTTGTTGAAAGAGAAAAAGGTAAGCCGGGATGCGATTATTTCTTTCGCAGAAAACTACTCCATCAAACCGCAATATATAAACAGTGGCCTGGAGGCGTTGGGCACTACCCCGCTCGCACACGGATGCAAGTTGATCGAACTGATTCCACGTCCTCAGATCACCTTGGAGAATATCGCGGAACTGGTCCCGGCATTCCGGACAGAGCTGGACAAGGTCCCTGTTTCACGAAAAGAAGAGATCATCGAAGCGGCAGAAATATTAATCAAGTATAGCGGCTACATCCGCCGCGAGCAGATCATCGCCGACAAGATAAACCGCCTGGAAAATATCCATATCAAAGGCAAGTTTGACTACAATGCGATCCAGTCTTTGTCTACGGAAGCCCGCCAGAAACTGACACGGATAGACCCAGACACGATAGCCCAGGCAAGCCGTATTCCGGGTATCTCCCCAAGCGACATCAATATCCTCCTGGTGATGCTGGGACGCTAAACGTGGAATGTTCCACGTGAAACATTTACTTTAACAACAATAGCGTAAAAGACTGAAAATAGGATAGAAACAGATGCAAAAGAAATGAGCACAACCGAGGAACATATAAAAAACATCCTTTCCGTCATACCGGAATCGCCAGGCTGCTACCAATACTTTGACGAGAAGGGAACGATCATCTATGTAGGCAAAGCAAAGAACCTGAAGCGTCGCGTTTCCTCCTATTTCAACAAAGAACACGACAGCAACAAAACACGTGTCCTGGTCAAGCAGATACGAGACATCAAATATTTTGTTGTCGACACGGAAGAGGATGCACTTCTTTTGGAGAATAACCTGATCAAGCAATATCGTCCTCGGTACAACGTGTTGCTGAAAGACGACAAAACCTATCCGTCCATCGTTGTCAAGAACGAATATTTCCCGCGCGTATTCCAAACCCGGAATATCGTACGGGACGGTTCGCGCTATTACGGTCCCTACCCTTCCATCTATACGGCAAAGGTCATGCTGCAAATGCTGAAAGAACTGTATCCGCTACGTACCTGCAAATATCCTCTTACTCCCGAATCCATCGCGAAAGGACGGTATAAGGTATGCCTCGAATACCATATCAAGCGCTGCAAAGGGCCTTGTGAAGGATTGCAGACATTGGAGGAATACCAGCAAAACATTTCCGAAATAAAGGAAATCCTACGCGGGAATATCTCGCAAATAAGCAAACATCTGTATGAAGAGATGCAGAAACTGGCAGGAGAATTGCGGTTCGAAGAAGCACAGAAGATCAAAGAAAAGTATGAAGTCATCGAGAATTACCGCTCCAAATCGACAGTGGTCACCCCGATGCTCCACAATATAGACGTATTCTCACTGGCCGAAAACGAGAATTCCGCCTACATCAATTACCTGCATATCGGCAACGGAGCGATCGTGCAAGCCTATACATTCGAATATAAAAAGCGTTTGGACGAGTCGAAAGAGGAGTTGCTCAGCTTGGGGATCATCGAAATGCGCAACCGCTTTAAAAGCACTGCACGCGAAATCATCGTTCCTTTTCCGTTGGATATAGAACTGGAAAACGTTTCGATCACCGTTCCGCAGCGCGGAGATAAAAAGAAGCTGGTGGAATTATCGGAAATGAACGTGAAGCAGTATAAAGTAGACCGTTTGAAACAGGCGGAAAAGTTAAATCCAGAACAAAGAAGCGTCCGTCTGATGAAAGAAATCCAAGAGCAGCTACATATGAAGAAGATGCCGAACCACATTGAATGTTTCGACAACTCCAACATTCA
>ERZ835880.2496-NODE-2496-length-12139-cov-43.653923_pt1 | contig 12139 bp, 6 predicted proteins | sample MGYA00519944_ERZ835880 | MGnify/ENA primary metagenome ERZ835880 (study PRJEB31850, sample SAMEA3708787) | human gut metagenome | biome: human gut; feature: human-associated habitat; material: faeces | place: China | collected 2014 ... | reverse complement strand
AGGAGCAGTTATCAGACAACTTCCAGGCTATTATGGATGCAATCGTTAAGGCTAAACCAACTTCACTTAAGGGACAGTATTTAAAGAGTGTTGTTCTTACAGCTACTATGGGTCCTGGTGTAAAGGTTAGCACAGCTAAGTACGTTGGTTAATTATAATTAATTAATCATATGTAAGCTGATGAATGGATTAGCTTATTGCAGGATTTGGGTTATACAACGCAATATTACGAAGAATTAATATATTCTTTGTGAATAACGGTTGACAACCAATATATTATGATAGTATACTATCAATGTTTGTGTTACTATCTGGTTGATTTGGATATAGATTTATAATCTGTATCAGATTGATGCGATGGTTTCATAATATAATTAAAGTGAAAGTGATTTCACATTTTGCCTAAGACAGCAGGTCCCGAAAGGGTTAAAGGTAATACGCCTACCGAGGACAGACTTAATGCGTAAAGCATTGATTATCAGTTTATTCAGTCCTTCTGTCTTATAGATAGAAGGACTTTTTTGTTAGAGCAATGAAGCATAATACTTAAAGTGTTATGGTTGTTGTTGAATGAGCCTGATACATGTACGTCTGGGCAGAATATTATCTGGCGACAGATATAATCTAACAGGAGGTAAATATTCATGGCAAAAGTAGAACTTAAGCAGCCTATCGTAGACGAAATCAAAGCAAGCTTAGAAGGCGCTCAGGGCGTTGTGGTAGTTGACTACCGTGGCTTAACTGTTGAGCAGGATACACAGCTTCGTAAGCAGTTAAGAGAAGCTGGTGTCGTTTACAAGGTTTATAAGAATACTTTAGTAAAGAGAGCAATTGCAGGTACAGAGTTCGAGCCAATGGCAGAAGTTCTTGAAGGACCTAACGCTATTGCAATCTGCAAGGAAGATGCTACAGCTCCAGCAAGAGTTTTAGCTAACTTTGCTAAGACAGCAGATGCGCTTGAACTTAAGTGTGGTGTTGTTGAAGGTACTTACTATGATGCTACTGGAATCGCAGCTATTGCTAACATTCCTTCAAGAGATGAACTTCTTGCTAAGTTCCTTGGAAGCATCCAGTCACCTATTACAAACTTTGCTCGTGTTATTAAGCAGATTGCTGAGAAGAACGAAGAGGTTGCATAATTACGCGGCATAATCAGTATGATTATTGACGGACAGGTGTGACTATGTCAGCCTGCCACGAAACTTAATTAAAAGACTATTAAAAAGGAGATTATAATAATGACTACTCAGGAAATTATCGAAGTTATTAAAGGTTTATCAGTATTAGAATTAAATGATTTAGTTAAAGCATGTGAAGAAGAATTTGGTGTTTCTGCAGCAGCAGGTGTTGTTGTAGCAGCAGGTGCAGCAGCAGGTGCAGCAGCTGAAGAAAAGACAGAATTTGACGTAGAACTTACAGAAGCTGGTGCTAACAAGGTTAAGGTTATCAAGGTTGTTCGTGAAATCACAGGTCTTGGATTAAAGGAAGCTAAGGAAGTTGTTGATGGCGCTCCTAAGGTTGTTAAGGAAGGTGCTTCTAAGGAAGAAGCTGAAGAAATCCAGAAGAAGCTTGAAGCTGAAGGTGCTAAGGTTACTCTTAAGTAATTCAGATTGTCAGTTTGATACTTGCTTGACATATATATGCCGTATGGCATAGCATATATGAACAGAATTTTTAATATATTGCGGTATGCTGAATAATCACTTGATTTTTTGAAGCATATTTGGTATATTATATAAAATATGAAAAAGTTCCAGTTGTTGTATTGACAGCTGGAACTTTTTTTGTTACTATGAATAATGCACTATTATGGTATGGTGTGCATAGTATTTGCACGCATATCGATAATGTAATAAATTAATGTAAAGTAAAGAAAACTAAGGGGTGAAACGTCAATGGAGAAAAACAGAATACGTCCAGTAAAGTCAGGCAAATCGATGCGTATGAGTTACTCAAGACAGAAAGAAGTTCTTGAGATGCCTAACCTTATTGAAGTACAAAAAGATTCTTACCAGTGGTTTTTAAATGAAGGCTTAAAGGAAGTCTTTAGCGACATCTCTCCAATTGCAGATTATAACGGAAGGCTCAGTCTTGAATTCGTTGATTTTGCATTATGTGAGGAAGAGAGAAAGTACTCTATAGAAGAGTGCAAGGAAAGGGATGCTACATATGCAGCTCCACTTAAGGTACGTGTAAGACTTCATAATAAAGAGAGCGAAGATATAAGCGAACATGAAATCTTTATGGGTGACCTTCCTTTAATGACTAAGACCGGTACATTTGTGATTAATGGTGCAGAACGAGTTATTGTCAGCCAGCTGGTACGTTCACCTGGTATTTATTATGATATACAGAAGGATAAGTATGGAAAGATATTCCTCTACAGTTCAACAGTAATTCCTAACAGAGGTGCGTGGTTAGAGTATGAAACAGATGCTAACGATGTATTCTATGTTAAGGTTGATCGTAATAAGAAAGTACCTATTACAGTTCTTATAAGAGCACTTGGTTTTGGTACTAACGCAGAGATTCTTGACATATTTGGTGAAGAGCCTAAGCTTCTTGCAACAATGGAGAAGGATACATCTACTAACTATCAGGAAGGTGTACTTGAACTTTATAAGAAGTTAAGACCAGGAGAACCATTATCAGTAGAGAGTGCAGAAGCACTTATTTCTGGTATGTTCTTTGATCCTAGAAGATATGACCTTGCAAGAGTAGGCCGTTATAAATTTAATAAGAAGCTTTCATTCAGAAACAGAATTGCAGGACACATTCTTGCAGAAGACGTTGTAGATGGCAATGGTGAAATTCTTGCTAATGCTGGTGATAAGCTTACAAGAGAAACAGCTGAGAAGATTCAGAATGCAGCTGTTTCAGCGGTATTTATTGCTGCTGAATTAAAGGGTGCAGAAGGTGCGGTTACTAAGAGAACAGTTAAGGTTCTTTCTAATCTTGCTGTAGATATCACTAAGTGGGTAGATATCACAACAGAAGAAGCTAAGGAATTAGGAATTAACGAAGCTGTTTATTATCCGGTCCTTGCACAGATTTTAGCTGATAATGAGTCACTTGATGATATCAAGGATGCTATTGCTAAGAATACAGCAGACCTTATGCCAAAGCATATTACAGTAGAAGATATTCTTGCATCTATTAATTATAATATGCACCTTGAGTATGGCATTGGATACAAGGATGATATTGATCACCTTGGTAACAGAAGAATAAGAGCTGTTGGTGAATTATTACAGAACCAGTTCAGAATTGGTATTTCAAGAATGGAAAGAGTTGTTCGTGAAAGAATGTCAACTCAGGACTTAAGCGGTATTTCACCACAGTCATTAATTAATATCAAGCCTGTAACAGCAGCTATCAAGGAATTCTTTGGTAGTTCACAGCTTTCTCAGTTTATGGATCAGAATAACCCATTATCTGAGATTACACATAAGAGACGTCTTTCAGCACTTGGTCCTGGTGGTCTTTCGAGAGATCGTGCAGGTTTCGAGGTTCGAGATGTACATTATACACACTATGGTAGAATGTGTCCTATCGAAACACCTGAAGGTCCTAATATCGGTCTTATTAACTCACTTGCTTCATATGCAAGAATTAATGAGTACGGATTTGTTGAAGCACCTTATCGTATAATCGATAAGACAGACCCTAAGAATCCTAGAGTTACAGATGAAGTACATTACTTCACAGCAGATGAGGAAGATGATTTCCATGTAGCACAGGCTAATGCAGAGATAGATGAGAATGGATACTTCGTTAAGAATACAGTATCAGGACGTTACAGAGAAGAAACATCAGAATTCGATAAGAGTATGATTGATCTTATGGACGTATCTCCTAAGATGGTGTTCTCAGTGGCTACATCTATGATACCTTTCCTTCAGAATGATGACTGTACACGTGCCCTTATGGGTTCTAACATGCAGCGTCAGGCGGTGCCTCTTCTTATGACAGAAGCACCAGTAATCGGTACAGGTATAGAGAATAAGACAGCATGTGACTCAGGTGTATGTGTAGTTGCAGAAGAAGATGGTGTTGTACTTTCATCAGAATCTAACAGAATTCTTGTAAAAGAGACAAGTGGAAAGGTTCACGAGTACAAGCTTACAAAGTTCTCAAGAAGTAACCAGAGTAACTGCTATAACCAGAGACCTATCGTATTTAAGGGTGATGAGGTTAAGGCAGGAGATGTTATCGCAGATGGTCCTTCAACATCTAATGGTGAGATTGCCCTTGGTAAGAACCCTCTTATCGGTTTTATGACTTGGGAAGGTTACAACTACGAGGATGCTGTACTTCTTAGTGAGAGATTAGTAAGAGATGATGTTTATACATCAATTCATATAGAAGAATATGATACAGAAGCAAGAGATACTAAGTTAGGACCAGAAGAAATCACAAGAGATTTACCTTCTACAGGTTCAGATGCAGTTAAGGATCTTGATGAAGATGGTATCATCCGTATCGGTGCTGAGGTAAGAGCCGGTGATATCCTTGTTGGTAAGGTTACTCCAAAGGGTGAGACAGAGCTTACAGCAGAAGAAAGACTTCTTAGAGCTATCTTTGGTGAGAAGGCAAGAGAAGTAAGAGATACATCACTTAAAGTTCCACACGGTGCTTATGGTATCGTTGTAGGCGTTAAGGTATTTACAAGAGAAAATGGAGATGAATTAGCTCCAGGTGTTAACAAGAATGTCCGTATCTATATCGCACAGAAGAGAAAGATTTCTGTAGGTGATAAGATGGCTGGTCGTCACGGTAACAAGGGTGTCGTTTCAAGAGTTCTTCCAGTAGAAGATATGCCATTTCTTCCTAATGGCCGTCCACTTGATATTGTACTTAATCCTCTTGGTGTGCCTTCGCGTATGAATATTGGACAGGTGCTTGAAATTCACTTAAGCCTTGCTGCCAAAGTATTAGGTTTTAACGTAGCGACACCTATCTTTGATGGAGCTAACGAGAATGATATTATGGATACACTTGATATGGCCAATGCTTATGCTAATCATCCATTTGATGATGAAGAGCTTGCACGCGAAAAGGCAGATGCAGAAGCTAATGGTGAAGAATATCCTGCTGATATGACAACATTTACTGCTGAATACAAGGATCTTTTAAGAGATGACGTATTCCAGTTCCTTTCAGATAACAGAGCTCACAGAGCTGAATGGAAGGGCGTTCCAATCGGAAGAGATGGTAAAGTAAGACTTCGCGATGGTAGAACAGGTGAATACTTCGATAGTCCGGTTACTATCGGTTTCATGCACTACTTAAAGCTCCATCACCTTGTTGATGATAAGATCCATGCTCGTTCAACTGGTCCTTACTCACTTGTAACTCAGCAGCCACTTGGTGGTAAAGCCCAGTTTGGTGGACAGAGATTCGGAGAAATGGAAGTATGGGCTCTTGAAGCTTATGGTGCATCTTATACACTTCAGGAAATCCTTACTGTTAAATCTGATGATGTTGTTGGTCGAGTTAAGACATATGAAGCTATTATTAAGGGTGAGAACATTCCTGAACCAGGAATTCCTGAATCATTCAAGGTTCTCCTTAAGGAACTTCAGTCACTTGCTCTTGATGTAAGGGTTCTTGATCAGGACAATAACGAAGTTAAGCTTCTTGAAAGTTCGGAATATGAAGTTACAGATTTCAAGAAGGTTCTTGATGATGGTGGTTATAAGAGAAGTAGCCGTGATGAAGAAAATGAATTAAAGAACGCAGGTTATCACGCAGAAAAGCAGGGTGATGACGGTGAGGCAACCATAGAAGAACTCGGAACAGAAGATGACGATTTCGATTATGACAGCTTAGATGATGACTATGATGATTACGGTGACGGAAATATAGAAGAATAATAGAAGGGAGCACTATAATGGCAGAAGAGATTAAGTCAAATAAATCAATGAAATTTGATAAAATTCAGATAAAGCTTGCTTCTCCTGAGAGTATTTTAGAGTGGTCTCACGGCGAGGTAACTAAGCCTGAGACTATCAATTACAGAACTTTAAAGCCAGAAAGAGATGGTCTGTTCTGTGAAAGAATATTCGGACCTAGCAAAGACTGGGAGTGTCATTGCGGTAAGTATAAGAAGATTAAAGATAAAGGCATCGTATGTGATAAGTGTGGTGTTGAGGTTACTAAGGCAAGTGTACGTAGAGATCGTATGGGTCATATCCACCTTGCTGCTCCAGTTTCACATATCTGGTATTTCAAGGGAATACCTAGCCGTATGGACCTTATCCTTGATATAGGTCCTAAGAATCTTGAGAAGGTACTTTACTTCGCTTCTTATATCGTAATTGATCCAGGCGAAACAGATATACCATTCAAGAAGATTCTTACAGAAACTGAGTACAGAGATCTTTATGATCAGTATGGTAATACATTCAGAGTTGGAATGGGTGCTGAGGCTATTTTAGAGCTTCTTCACAACGTCAACCTTGAAGAAGAAGTAGCTAAGCTCAAGGAAGAGCTTGCTACTACTACTTCACAGAAGGCTGCAAGACTTATTAAGAGAATTGAAGTTATGGATGCGTTCATTGCTGCTGGTACTAAGCCAGAATGGATGATTCTTACAGAAATTCCAGTTATCCCTCCAGATTTAAGACCTATGGTTCAGTTAGAGGGTGGACGTTTTGCAACATCTGATCTTAATGATCTTTATAGAAGAATTATCAACAGAAATAACCGTCTTGCAAGACTTATTGATCTTGGAGCACCGGAAATCATTGTTCGTAACGAGAAGAGAATGCTTCAGGAAGCTGTTGATGCACTTATAGATAATGGACGTAGAAATGGCCGTCCTGTAACAGGACCTGGTAACAGAGCTCTCAAGTCTTTATCAGACTTATTAAAGGGTAAGCAGGGACGTTTCAGACAGAACCTTCTTGGTAAGCGAGTTGACTACTCAGGACGTTCAGTTATCGTTGTTGGACCAGAACTTAAGATTTATCAGTGTGGTCTTCCTAAGGAAATGGCTATTGAGTTATTCAAGCCATTTGTTATGAGAGAATTAGTAAGGCGTGGTCTTGCTGAGAACATAAAGAAAGCCAAGAAGAGCGTAGAGCATCTTGAGACAGAAGTATGGGATGTACTTGAAGATGTTATCAAAGAGCATCCGGTTATGCTTAACCGTGCTCCTACACTTCACAGACTTGGTATTCAGGCATTTGAGCCAATCCTTGTAGAAGGTAAGGCTATTAAGCTTCATCCACTTGTTTGTACAGCTTTCAATGCCGATTTCGATGGTGACCAGATGGCGGTACATCTTCCATTGTCTGTAGAAGCTCAGGCAGAGTGTAGATTTATGCTTCTTTCACCTAACAACTTACTTAAGCCATCTGATGGTGGCCCTGTTGCTGTTCCTTCACAGGATATGGTACTTGGTATCTACTACCTTACACAGGAAAGACCTGGTGTTAAGGGGGAAGGTAAGATATTCAAGAGTGTTAATGAAGCGCTTCTTGCTTATGAGAATGGAATTATAACACTTCATTCTAAGATTAAAGTTAAGATGACTAAGACTAATGCAGCTGGAGAAGAGATTTCAGGTGTTGTAGAGTCTACACTTGGTAGATTTATTTTCAATGAAATACTTCCTCAGGATTTAGGATATGTAGATAGAAGCAAGGAAGAGAATTTACTTCTTCCAGAAGTTGATTTCCATGTAGGAAAGAAACAGTTAAAGGATATTTTACAGCACGTTATCAATACACATGGTACAACAAGAACTGCTGAAGTTCTTGATGATATTAAGGCTATGGGTTACAAGTATTCTACTAGAGCGGCTATGACAGTTTCTATTTCGGAGATGACAGTGCCACCGGTTAAGAAGCAGCTTATAGCTGATGCTGAAAAGAAGGTTGAACAGATTAACATTAACTACAACAGAGGTCGTTCAACTGATGAAGAAAGATATAAGAATGTTATCAGAGTATGGCAGGAAACAGATAAGACATTGCTTGATGCACTTCTTTCTGGTCTTGATAAGTATAATAACATCTTTATGATGGCTGACTCAGGTGCCCGTGGTTCTAACCAGCAGATTAAGCAGCTTGCAGGTATGCGTGGTCTTATGGCAGATACTTCAGGTCATACAATCGAACTTCCAATCAAGTCTAACTTCCGTGAAGGTCTTGATGTACTGGAATACTTCATTTCAGCCCATGGTGCTCGTAAGGGTCTTTCAGATACAGCCCTTAGAACAGCCGATTCAGGTTACCTTACAAGACGTCTTGTAGATGTTTCTCAGGATCTTATTATAAGAGAGACTGATTGTAGCGTTGGTAAGATAATACCTGGTATGTATGTTTATTCATTTGTTAACGATAGAGCTACTAATTCAAGTGATGCCAAGGAAGATATTCTTGAGCCATTACAGGAACGTATTACTGGAAGATATCTTGCAGAAGATATCAAAGACCCGGCTACAGGAGAGATTATTGTTGCAGCTAACCACCTTGTAACTTCTAAGAGAGCCGCAGCTATCATTAAGACTGGTGTAACACAGGTTAAGATAAGAACTATTCTTACTTGCCGTTCACACATCGGTGTATGTGCTAAGTGTTATGGTTCTAACCTTGCAACAGGTCAGGCAGTTCAGATTGGTGAAGCAGTTGGTATTATCGCTGCCCAGTCTATCGGTGAGCCTGGTACACAGCTTACTATGAGAACTTTCCATACTGGTGGTGTTGCCGGTGATAACATTACTCAGGGTCTTCCTAGAGTAGAGGAACTTTTCGAGGCAAGAAAGCCAAAGAGCCTTGCAGTCCTTGCAGAATTCGGTGGTGTTGTTAGCTTCTCTAAGACAGAGAAGAAGACAGATATTGTAATTACTGATGATGAGGGTAACTCAAAAGCTTATCCTGTATCAAGGGATACAAGAGTTAAGGTTCAGGAAGGACAGGTTGTTGTTAAGGGTGAAGAAATCACAGAAGGTTCAGAGAACCCACATGATATCGTTAGAATCCTTGGTGTAAGAGCTGTTCAGGATTATATGCTTCGTGAAGTTCAGAAGGTTTATCGTATTCAGGGTGTTGATATTAATGATAAGCATATTGAACTTATTGTTAGACAGATGCTTAAGAAGATAGTTATTGAATCTGCTGGTGATTCAGATTTCTTACCTGGTTCACAGGTTGATACTCTTGAATTCACAGAGGTTAATGAAAAGCTTGAAGAAGAAGGTAAGAGAAAAGCAACTGGTACACCAATTATTCTTGGTATTACTAAGGCATCACTTGCTACTAATTCATTCCTTTCAGCTGCTTCATTCCAGGAGACAACAAAGGTTCTTACTGATGCAGCTATTAATGGTAAGGTTGACCCACTTATCGGTCTTAAAGAAAATGTTATCATTGGTAAGCTTATACCTGCTGGTACAGGTATGAAGAGATACCAGAATGTTGAACTTGACACAGCAACAGCTTATGATGAGATTGAAGAGTCAGATGATGAAGTGTTAAGCTTTACTGAAGATTCAGATGAAACACTTGATTTTACAGAAAATGTAGATACATTAGATGCTGATGTCGAAGTTAGCGATGATGCTGATGTAACAGAAGATACAGAAGCGTAAGATAATAAATATAGAAGCCGTTATCCTTAGGAAAGCGGCTTCTTTTTTGTTTTATAAAATATCAATAACAAGGACAGCATAGTAATGTGATATTTTAGTAATATTTCTAATAATAAATTTTTGAAAAACTCTTGACGAATTTATTCTAAAAATATATACTAAATAAGCGTGCGAATAAGCAAGTTCTTATTTATGTACGCTGATTATAAAGATGAGCAGTTTAAGAGGACAGGCTCACGCATTTTCTTAGTGATTATACTAAGTGCAACCATTCATTATTCTAATTCCGGGAGGTGAAAAAGGAATGCCAACATTTAACCAGTTAGTAAGACAGGGAAGAAAGTCAACAGTTAAGAAGTCTACAGCACCAGCTCTTCAGAAGGGATATAACTCACTTCAGAAGAAGGCTACAGACGTATCTGCACCACAGAAGAGAGGTGTTTGTACAGCTGTTAAGACTGCAACACCTAAGAAGCCTAACTCAGCTCTTAGAAAGATCGCCAGAGTACGTCTTTCTAATGGAATTGAAGTTACTTCATATATTCCAGGTGAGGGCCACAATCTTCAGGAACATAGCGTTGTTCTTATCAGAGGTGGTAGAGTTAAGGATTTACCAGGTACAAGATATCATATCATCAGAGGTACACTTGATACAGCAGGTGTAGCAAAGAGAAGACAGGCACGTTCTAAGTACGGTGCTAAGAGACCTAAGGATGCTAAGTAATTCATAAAGAATTAAGCATCATAAGTCTGTGATTGATTTACAGGGTAAGTCAGAATATTTGCAGATTATTGCATACAATAATTTACGAACAATTAAATTAATTAGTGCCGGAGTTAGATTAATCCGAAGGTTGCAGGTTTAAGATATACGGCGCGAACACAATTTAATTTGTGAGTACCGATGAATTAATGAAACGTCGTGATGTGTCAGGCTGATGAAGCTGTAAGGCGTTCATTAGTGCTAACAATGACGACAATACAATGTTAAGGAGGGAAGAACCGTGCCACGTAAAGGACATACTCAGAAGAGAGATGTATTAGCAGATCCTATTTACAATAACAAGGTGGTTACTAAGCTTATCAACAACATTATGCTTGATGGTAAGAGAGGAGTAGCACAGAAGATTGTATACGGAGCATTTGACAGAGTCGCAGCTAAGACTGAAAGACCTGCTTTAGAAGTATTCGAAGAGGCTATGAACAATATTATGCCAGTTCTCGAAGTAAAGGCTAGACGTATCGGTGGAGCAACATACCAGGTACCTATCGAAGTTAAGCCAGATAGAAGACAGGCTTTAGCTCTTCGTTGGATGACAACATTCTCAAGAGCAAGAGGCGAGAAGACTATGGAAGAAAGACTCGCTAATGAGATTCTTGATGCAGCTAATAACACAGGTGCATCTGTAAAGAGAAAAGAAGATATGCACAAGATGGCAGAAGCAAACAAGGCTTTTGCTCATTACAGATTCTAATAATAATTATAGGAGGTTTTATCCATGGCTGGAAGAGAATATCCATTGGAGAGAACCAGAAATATCGGAATTATGGCTCATATTGATGCTGGTAAGACAACATTAACAGAGCGTATCCTTTATTATACTGGTGTTAACCACAAGATTGGTGATACTCATGAAGGTACTGCTACTATGGACTGGATGGCCCAGGAGCAGGAAAGAGGTATCACAATCACTTCAGCTGCTACAACATGTCACTGGACACCTGAAAAAGAAGGTAAGCCAGATAAGACACAGCCAGAGTACCGTATCAATATTATTGATACTCCTGGTCACGTTGATTTCACAGTTGAAGTTGAGCGTTCACTTAGAGTACTTGATGGTGCTGTAGGTGTATTCGATGCACAGAACGGTGTTGAACCACAGTCAGAGAACGTATGGCGTCAGGCTGATAAGTACAACGTACCACGTATGGCATTTATGAACAAGATGGATAAGATGGGTGCAGATTTCTTCGGATCATGCAACCAGCTTATTACTAAGCTTGGAAAGAACCCTGTACTTGTACAGATTCCTATCGGTAAGGAAGACGAGTTCAAGGGTATCATCGACTTATTTGAAATGAAGGCTTATATCTTCAATGGCGATAAGGGTGATGATATTGAAGTTGGTGAAATTCCAGCTGATTTAAAGGATCAGGCAGAAGAATACCACGATAAGCTTATCGAGCAGTGTGCTGAACTTGATGAAGACCTTATGGAGAAGTTCTTTAATGATGAAGAACTTACAGTTCCAGAATTAAAGGCAGCTTTAAGAAAGGGTACTATCGAAGGTACAGCTATTCCTTGTCTTTGCGGTACAGCTTACAAGAACAAGGGTGTTCAGAAGCTTCTTGATGCAGTTATTGAATATATGCCAGCTCCTACAGATATCCCAGATATCACAGGTGTTGATGAAGACGGTAATGAAGTGACTAGAAAGTCATCTGATGATGAACCTTTCTCAGCTCTTGCATTCAAGATTATGACAGATCCATTCGTTGGTAAGTTAGCATTCTTCAGAGTTTACTCAGGTACATTAAACG
>ERZ835880.2494-NODE-2494-length-12146-cov-3.270449_pt1 | contig 12146 bp, 12 predicted proteins | sample MGYA00519944_ERZ835880 | MGnify/ENA primary metagenome ERZ835880 (study PRJEB31850, sample SAMEA3708787) | human gut metagenome | biome: human gut; feature: human-associated habitat; material: faeces | place: China | collected 2014 ... | reverse complement strand
ATGCTGAACCAAATAAGAAAAAGCAGAGTCGTCAATCCGCAAAGATGAACGGACGATCTCTACTTTCTTTTTACGCCTTAATGCGTCAAAGTATGTCTGAAGAAAGACTTTAAGCCTTTAACGGAGGTACCTCAATGCAGGAAACAAAGGGATTCTCAGAGATGCAGTCCAGCTTATATCTCTCTCCTTTGATGAGAGTGTAGTAAAGACCGTCTTTTTCAAAGTTAAAGTCAGGGTTTACTTCAAAGCCGTTTTTCTTGGCATATTCGACAAATTCCTTGCGGCTTTCGTCTACGGTCATACCGGGACGAACATAAAGCCCGACTAAATAAATGTTGGTGAAGTAGTCATTAGGTACATTCATGCGATCGTAAGCGGTGACGGCTTCGATGCTTTCTATCGTCATGAATTGCTGTCCGACCAAACTCGGTTCTTCAATTTTTTCTAACTGTCCGGCAAGAGCTTGGTAAGTCTGTCTCTTCGCTAAAACGATAATAGCGATACTGTTTTCTTCCTGCGGGTCATCGGAAATCATTGAGATGCGAGGGAAAACAGAGACCTTGCGTGTGCCGACGCAGAACAATCCGCAATGCTGAAGGAATTTGTCCGGAAAATCGGTTCGCGAAGAGTAGGCCGGATGCATGGTAATGGACGCCTGAGCAAAATTGTCAGGACAGAAATCGGCCTCTAAATCAGCAACATCATTCCATACTTGTCTGGCCTGTTCAACAAGCGTTGAGCGGTTGACCGAGAATGTATAAGGTTTATTTGCGTTCAACAGATTGTTGAGTTGGACGTCTTCGGAATTTGGATTAATGCTCATAAGTTGTCAAATAAATCAGAATAGGAACGAACGTTCTTAGTAAGGTTAAAGTGGCTGTATGCCTTTGCGGTTGCAATTCTTCCGCGAGGCGTGCGCTGCACAAAACCTTCCTTGATAAGGTATGGTTCTACCATATCTTGCAGTGTCTCGGAATCTTCTCCGACGGAAGATGCCAAGTTTTCAATGCCGACGGGACCGCCTTGGAACTTTTCAATAATGGACAGCAAGAACTGGCAATCCAGGCTGTCGAGCCCGATAGGGTCGACTTCCAGCATAGTGAGAGCTGCTTTAGCAATTTCTGCGGATAACTGTCCGTTGTGGCGTACTTCCGAATAATCGCGGATGCGCCTGAGAAGTCGGTTGGCAATTCGCGGAGTTCCGCGGGAACGCTTCGCAATTTCAGCAGCTGCTTCTTTATTGGCCGGCATATTGAGAAGCTTCATGGAACGAAGAACAATGGAAGTCAGATCTCGCGCAGAATAGTACTGAAGCTGAGAGCGGATTCCAAAACGATCGTTCAGAGGCTTTGTCAGAGAGCCGGCTCGTGTTGTGGCACCTACCAATGTGAAATGGGGAAGGTCGATTTTGATGGAGCGGGCCGCCGGCCCCTCCCCGATCATGATATCGAGCTTGAAGTCTTCTAAGGCGGGATAAAGAATTTCTTCCACTACCGGTGAAAGTCTGTGAATTTCGTCAATAAACAAGACATCATGCGGCTCTAAGCTGGTCAGCATCGCCGCAAGGTCACCGGCCTTTTCCAGGACCGGCCCTGAGGTTTGACGCAGATTCACACCTAACTCATTAGCAATAATATTGGAGAGCGTTGTTTTGCCTAAGCCCGGAGGACCGAATAATAAAACGTGATCGAGAGCCTCCCCGCGGTTCTTTGCTGCAGTAATAAAAATTTCCAGCTGTTCACGGATGGCGTCTTGCCCGACATAATCTTTTAAGCGTGTGGGACGTAAGGCTTTGTCGACAACGTCTTCCTTGGATACTTTCTCAGAGGAAACGATTCTGTCTTGTTGTTCTGTCATCTTTTAACGAATCTATTTTGCGAGTTGGACAAGGGCCAGTCTAATGCCTTCAGAGGTATCAACTCCTTCCGGCAGATTCTTCAGTGCTGCTCTTGCTTCACGTTCGTTGAAGCCGAGGGCCGTTAAGGCAGAAAGAATATCCGCCTGAGAAGAAGTTAGAGCTGTAACCGGTCCGGATGCGACGATCTTATCTTTTAACTCAAGGACAAGGCGCTCGGCAGTTTTCTTGCCGATGCCAGGAATCTTGGTCAGCAATGCGGTTTCCCCATTGGCGATGGCATTCCCGAGATCGGCAACGGACATGGAGGAAAGCATAGCCAAAGCAGTGCGGGGGCCAATGCCGCTGACTTTTAACAGCTGAAGAAAAAGTGCCTTTTCAGCTTTGGTCAAGAAGCCAAACAGAAGCTGAGCATCTTCTCTGACAATGAAAGCTGTGTATAACTGGACAGTTTCTCCGATCTCAGGAAGATTGTAGAAAGTCGACATCGGAACATCGACCTGATAACCCACACCACAGCACTCAACAACCACTTCAGGAGGGTTCTTTTCTTTTAACTTACCATTCAACGATGCGATCAATTTATTTCAATCCTCCGACTAATTTTGTCCATTGTCCTCTGACACGTGAGGAGCTCGATCCCTTTCTTGCAACTGCAGTGCCGCTGACACCAAGTTTCTTCTGTGCAGGAAGCATTCCAAGAATAATTTTTGTATTTGCGTAGCAGATCGCTGCCGCAATAGCGTCCGCCTCATCCTCTGAGAATTTCTTATCCTCACAGCGCAGGAGACGAGCGACCATTTCCTGGATTTGTTGTTTTTCAGCGGCGCCGTAACCCGTAACCGATTTCTTGATTTCTCGAGTACTGAACTCACGGCACTCTAAACCTTGAACAGCTGCTGCGCAGATAGCCGCTCCGCGAGCGTGTGACAGCAACATACTCGACTGAGCATTTGTATTCAAAAAAGTTTTTTCGATAGCGGAAACAGCAGGCCGGTTTTTTTCAATTATCTCGGCTAACCCTTTATAGATGTAAGCCAGACGCTCATAAAGTTCGCCTTTCGGGACGTTAAGTACGCCGGAGTCTACTAAGGTTATCTTTCCGGGCAGATAGGCAATCACACCGTAACCGGTGTGATTCAAGCCAGGGTCAATCCCCAGAATTTTAAGAGCCTGCGTTTCCAAGCTTAAAAGCCTCCCATGCCCGGGAAACGGCCGCCGAAGCTCTTAAAGGCGCGCATCATCTTAGCCATGCCGCCTTTCTTCATCATTTTCATCATGTCGCGGCTTTGTTCAAATTGTTTCAGCAGCTTATTGACTTCCTGCACGCTGACACCGGCTCCTGCGGCGATTCTTCTCTTTCTGCTGGCCTTGATGATTTCCGGCTTGCGTCTTTCTTTCGGCGTCATTGAGTTGATGATGCCTTCGGTACGAGCAACCATCTTATTAGCTTGCGCATCATCAATGGAGCCCGCAGCTTGAGCGAATTGAGCCGGAAGCTTTTCGATAAGAGAACTGAAGCTTCCGAGATTTTTAACCTGCGCGATTTGTTCTTTGAAGTCTTCCAAGTCGAAGTCATCGCCTTTTTTGATTTTTTCAGCGAACTTCTGAGCTTTTTGGACATCGACGGCATTTTTAACGTCTTCAACCAAGGAGACAATGTCTCCCATGCCGAGGATTCTGCCTGCCATCGCTTCCGGTTCGAATCTTTGGAAGCCGGTGAGTTTTTCACCGACACCGATGAACTTGATAGGTTTGCCTGTGACAAATCGGACGGAAAGGGCAGCGCCGCCTCTGGAATCGCCGTCAACCTTAGTTAAGATGATGCCGGTTAACGGAAGCTTTTCACCGAAGGCTTTTGCGGTATTGATGGCATCCTGACCGACCATAGCATCAACTACGAACAAGGTTTCGATCGGATGAAGATTTTTCTCCAGATCAGAGACTTCGTTCATCATCTGTTCATCGATAGCTAAGCGGCCGGCGGTATCGACGATCAGAACATCGTAGAAGTGGCGTTTGGCATAGTCCAAAGCTCTTTCGGCAATATCTAAAGGCTTTTCGTTCGGCTGGCTCGGGAAGAAATCAATCTCTGCCTGAGCAGAAACCGTCTTCAACTGTTCGATAGCGGCAGGGCGATAGACGTCGGTGGAGACCGCTAATACTTTCTTTTTCTTTTCTTTGACGAGCCAACGGCCGAGCTTACCTGCCGTAGTTGTTTTACCTGCACCCTGTAAGCCGGCCAATAAAAGTACGGCCGGAGGCTGAGTGGCAAGATTAAGTTCTCTTTGCTGCGGAGTGTCGCTGCCTCCGATAACTTCAGTGAGTTCTTTATGAACGATGCCGACTAAAGCCTGCCCCGGAGTTAAAGAACCTACGACTTCTTCGCCCAGCGCTTTTTCCTTAATGCGCTTAATGAGATCTCGAACGACCGGGATGGCGACATCTGCTTCAAGCAGGGCAATTCGAACTTCCCGGAGCATTTCCTGGGTGTTGGACTCCGTAATGCGGGCCTGGCCTGTGATGGTCTTAACAACTTTGCTAAGTCTTTGTGTCAGTGAATCGAGCATGAATTTAATTCTAATTAAATGGTTACGCCTTACAATACAGTCATCAAATAATAAGAGACATATAGATGACAATTTATGCCATATTTTACGTGCTTGCAGCTGTTTTGTATTTAGCGGCAGCCTTTGGTATTTACAAAAGTTTTCAAGCAGAAACTCCTGAAAATACCTTTTGGATTCGGCCGGTTATTGTAGGCGGATTGATGATTCAGGCTTTTCTTATTTACGAAGCCTTATTTACTCACGGTACTCCTCATTTCGGTCTGGCTTTAGCACTTTCTATCACTCTCTTTACATGCACGCTGATCTTGCTGATTGAGACCTTGTTCTCAAAGATTTCAGCGATGTTGATTTTCATTCTCCCGCTTGCCGCGGTTTCGATGGTGCTTCCTATCATTCTTCCGGGAACGCCGTTAGGTCCGGAAACTGCCAGTTTCTCTTTCCGCATGCATCTGCTGTTGGCTATTTTGGCTTACAGCTTAATGACAATGGCATTGGTTCAAGCACTTTTGCTGGTTTCGGCTCATAACTTACTTCATCAAAAGAAGCTCAGTGACGAACCGGAAGAAGGCAAGGTGAGCCTTTTCGAAAGAATGCCGAGCGTCATTGAGATGGAAAAAATTCTTTTCCGTTTAATATGGGCCGGTTTTATTGCCTTAACCATTGCTATTCTTTTCGGATTGGTTTTTTCAGAGGAACTTTTCGGACAAGCTTTCCGTCTTGATCACAAGACGATTGTGACCATCATGGCGTGGATGATTTTCGGTATTCTCCTGTTAGGACACCACTTCTTGGGATGGAGAGGCCGTTTTGCGGCCAGATGGACCGTTATTGGGTTCACGCTTCTCATGCTCTCCTACTTCGGTGTTAGATTTGTGCAGGAAGTGATTCAGTAAGAAGGCGTTATGGGAAGAATTCTATTTTTCGTAGTTATCGCAGCCGCCCTTTATTTCGGCTGGAGGGTGTGGAGAGTCAAGCAAATTCAAGAGAACTCTCAGAAAGACAGAGCTCCTCATCCCATCACGAAGACTCCGGGTCACAAAATGGTTCAGTGCGACCATTGCGGGTTGTATTTGGATGAAGCCGAGGCTATTCATAAGGATGGTCATTATTACTGCTGCAAGCAGCATATGATTGCCGGACCGAAGAATAATGAAAATTAGTCCTTCAGGCTGGTGCGATTCAGCGCAAGTTCTTCCGTCGCCATTTTTCAATGAAAGACCCGAGGAGCAGTCGATCGACTTAGTCGTTATTCACAACATCAGTTTGCCCGCCGGAAAGTTTGGTACGGGCGATGTAGACGCTCTTTTTCTGGGATGTCTGGACTGTCACAAAGATCCTTCGTACGAAGACTTGAAAGATCTGAAAGTGTCTTCTCACTTCTTTATTTCAAGAACCGGAGAACTCAAGCAATACGTTTCTTGCAAGGAGCGGGCTTGGCATGCAGGAGTATCTTGTTTTCAAGGCAGAGAGAACTGCAATGACTTTTCCATCGGTATTGAGTTGGAAGGAACGGATAACACCAAGTTCGAAAGTGTTCAATATGAAAGGCTGGCAGCGTTGCTGGATGCTATTGCAGATGTATATCCTATTAAAGCCGTTGCCGGACACAGCGACATAGCTCCGAATCGAAAAACTGATCCGGGTCCTTGTTTTAGTTGGCTGCGTCTGATACGGCTTTGTGAAAATGGCAGAATAATCTCCTTTCCGTATGTGAAGTAAAAGAGTTCTTTGAGAGTATTCGTCGATGCTCAGAGAACCAAAACTGTAATAACATTGTGGGAAGGAGAGGAGGTTAGAGATGTTTGGTTTATTTTTATTTACGCTTAAATTAGTTTGCTCCGCATTCGGATGTTTGCTTCTTTTACGCGCATACATGCGTTTTATGTGTACGCCGTCTAACGATCCTTTGTACGCATTCTGCTACTCTTTAACCGAGTGGGCAGTTAGATCCGCTTCAACTTTTATCAAACGAAGAGGAAACATTGACTGGCCTTCAATTTTTGTTTGCTACCTCGTTGCCGTCCTCTACCAATTCTTCCATTGGCTTGTAGGAAGCGGCTCCTTCGGTATTTTTCCCTTTATCTTGGGCTCGGCTGTACTTGTTGTTTATTGGGCAATTGAGCTGGCCATGTGGATTGCTTTGGCTTTCTGCATTTTCTCTTGGGTGAATCCTTCCGGTCAGATTTACAGAGTCACAAGTTTCTTGTCTTATCCGTTCTTGGCTCCCTTCAAGAAATTTATTCCGAACTGGCGCAACCTCGACTTATCGGCTTTAGCGTTTTTTATTTTGGCAAATATTGCCCTAGCTGTATTAGCTCCGTTAACTTAACATTTCTTCCTTTGCCAGGACCAAAAAATCTTCCTCTCCAAAAAGGAAGATTTTTTGTTGAGAAAAAATGCAACTGGAAAAATATTTCACCTGCTCTCTAAGTTAAACATTGTGGCAAATGAGGAAAGCAAAGCAGCGGCTCTGATGCTGAGAGACGCCGTCGGAGAGGGCCCGGGTATTTTTTGAAGAAAATCTAACAAAGGAATTTTCTCAAAAACAAAAAGAAAAAGCTCAAACCAAAATTTGAGCTTTTAATTTGGCTCCCCGAGTTGGACTTGAACCAACGACCTGCGGATTAACAGTCCGTCGCTCTACCGACTGAGCTATCGGGGAATCAATGAGAACGTAACTATATACGAGTTTTTTTCTCAGTGCAAATCAAAAATAAGAAAAATTTTGTTTTTCTAGAAAGATGTCCTTTTTTTACAACACTTCTTTAATAGCCTTTGCAGTGTAGTCAACATTGGCCTTATTCAACGAAGCCACGCAGATACGTCCGGACTTAACGGCATAAACGCCGAACTCGTCTTTAAGTCTTTGAACTTGCTCAGGTGTCAAACGAGAGAAGGAGAACATTCCGTTCTGATTCTCAATGAAGGAGAAATCAACCTTGGCACCTTCCTTTTTGAGTGCTTCAGCCAGGAGGTGACGCATTTCTTTAATGCGTTCGCGCATCCCTTTCAAGTCTTCATGCCACTGCTGAAGAAGTTCCGGGTCGTTGAGGACGGCAGAAACAATCTTGGCTCCGTGAGCAGGGGGATTAGAGTAGTTAGCGCGAATAACGGACTTCAGTTTAGAGTTAACTCTCTTAGCTTCTTCTTCCGATTTGCAAACGACTGTGAGAGCGCCGATTCTTTCCCCGTAGAGAGAGAAGGATTTAGAGAAGGAGTTGGAAACAAAGAAAGGGATACCCGAATCAGCGAACTGTCTGATGGAGCCGGCGTCTTCGTTAAGTCCTGCACCAAAGCCCTGGTAGGCGATGTCTAAGAACGGAATGAGGCCTTTGTCGCGGCAAACGTCAACGACTTGTGCCCATTGTTCTTGAGTCAAATCAACACCGGTTGGATTGTGGCAGCAAGCATGAAGAATAACAACAGTATCTTTCTTTAATCCTTTGAGAGTTTCAAGCATGGCAGGGAAGTCGATTTCCCCTGTCTTTTTATCATAATAAGGATAAGAACCTACTTTGAAACCGGCGGATTCAAAGATGGCAACGTGGTTTTGCCAAGTCGGAGCACTGACGACAGCTTCTGGATTCTTAAGGACTGTGGCCAAAAAATCGGCACCGACTTTAAGAGCGCCTGTTCCGCCTAAAGACTGGACGGTGGCAGCACGTTTAGTCTTAACAACTTCAGAGTCCGGGCCGAAGATTAATTTCTGAACGCCTGAAGTAAAGGCAGGGATACCGGAAATCGGCAAATAAGTATGAGGTGCACCTGCTTCAGCAAGTTTCTTTTCAGTCTGCTCAACGACCTTCAGTAAAGGGACTTTCCCTTCCTCTGTGCAGTAGACGCCAATACTTAAATTAACCTTTTCCTTACGAGGGTCAGTTTTGAACGCTTCGTTTAATCCGAGAATAGGATCGTCCGGAGCCATTTCAACGACATCAAAAACAGAGGTACTCATCGTTTTTCCTTAAAAAGTTACTAATTGTGAAGATTTGAAACTTAACTTTATAAGACTAATCCAAAATTTGTATGGAAATCCGAATCAAGAGAGCTTTTTTGTAGCTCATAGGAGCGTTGACATGTAGAGATTTTTTTGATTGAAAAGGAAAGACAATTTTCTGAGAGATAGGGAGCAAAAATACGTGTGACCACAAAAGCAACAGGGGTGAATGAAACCAAACCCAAATTGAGAAAATTTATTGACAAATATCTTAGAGATATATAGACTTCTCTACGTCTGTTAAGACAATCTTAATTTTATTAGGAGTGCTGCCATGTGCATCTTCAACATCGGCAAGTGCCTATTCAACATAGGCATGCGCCGCACTCGTCATCTGACGCAGTTTTCAATGCGCGATTGCTTCTCATTCGATAAATTCAGCGGCACGGGCCGCTAGTCCTCTGCTCCAGCGGCTTTTAGCCCTCCTGGATCCTAACCATTTCCGGTTAAGTTCAAGTTTGTGATTCTCTATATCTCTCAGTGGGAAGAGATTGGTCGACTATTGCCGTTCATAAACTTGGGCACAAAATTCGCTTAAAAATTTTTTGATGGAGTTATTACTTTAAGTAATAAAACCAGAGGACACTATTATGCATAAAATGAAAATTGCTGCTTCCCAGAAAATTAAAGACATGCTTCAAGTTGAACGCGAAGTTGTAGACCTTGTCACAGCTGATTTAACTGAAGTTTCTGCAGTAGTTATTAGCCTTGACGACTACCGTAACGGTAAATTGAAGAGAGTTGATGCAACTGCATTCGGTCTTCCAATTTTCTTAATGATGGATTCCGATCAGGAAACACCTAAAGAATTGATCGGCCGTATCGTTGGTGTTATCAATGACGACCCAACAAACCGCCGTCTCTATGGCCGTCAAATCGACGAAGCCGCTAGAGGATACGAAAGCAAAGTTCTTCCTCCGTTCTTTGGGGCTCTTACACACTATGTAAGACAGGGTAAAGCACAATTTGACTGCCCGGGACACCAAGGTGGTTCTTATTTCCGCCGTCATCCGGCAGGCCGCGCTTTTTATGACTTCTTCGGTGAAGAAATCTTCCGTTCCGACCTCTGCAACGCAGACGTTTCTATGGGCGACCTTTTGATTCACGAAGGAGCTCCATGCGAATCTCAAAAAGCAGCTGCCAAGATTTACAACGCTGATAAGACTTATTTCGTTTTGAACGGTACATCCGCTTCTAATAAGGTTGTGCTGAATGCTTGTTTAACACCGGGAGACTTGGTTCTTTACGATAGAAATAACCATAAGTCCATTAATCACGGTGCTCTTCTCCAGGCTGGTGCAACACCGATTTATTTGGAAACTGCACGCAACCCCTATGGATTCATTGGCGGTATTGATGAAAAGTGCTTTGACGAAGCTTATTTAAGAAAGCTGGTTGCCGAAAAAGTTCCTGAAAAAGCAAATGCTAAGAGACCGTTTAGACTTGCCGTTATTCAGCTCGGTACTTATGACGGTACTATTTACAATGCCCGTCAAGTAGTTGACAAGATCGGCCATCTTTGCGATTACATTCTGTTTGACTCCGCATGGGTTGGTTATGAACAGTTCATTCCAATGATGAGAGACTGCTCTCCATTGCTTTTGGATTTGGGACCGGAAGACCCAGGTATTTTCGTTACACAGTCCGTTCATAAGCAGCAAGCAGGTTTCTCACAGACTTCTCAGATTCACAAGAAAGACTCCCATATTAAGGGTCAAGACAGATACATTCCTCATAAAGTCGTTAACAACGCCTTTATGATGCACGCTTCTACAAGCCCGTTCTATCCTCTCTTTGCCGCTCTTGACGTTAATGCCAAGATGCAGGAAGGTGAAGCAGGAAGAAGATTGTGGGCCGATTGCGTCAGAACAACTATTGAAGCTCGCAAACTTCTATTGGCAACTTGCCACTACATCAAGCCGTTTATTCCTACTAAGGTTAACGGAACTCCATGGCAGGATTATCCGACAGAACAGATTGCTACAGATCTGAACTTCTTCAAGTTCGGTCCCGGTGAAAAATGGCATGCCTTCGAAGGATACGGTCAGGATCAATACATTGTCGATCCATGCAAGTTCTTGCTCACAACTCCGGGTATCAATCCTGAAACAGGTGAATACGAAGAGTTCGGTGTTCCGGCAACTATTTTGGCCAACTACTTGCGTGAAAACGGCATCATTCCTGAAAAGTGCGACCTGAATGATATCCTCTTCCTCATGACTCCGGCTGAAACAGCGACCAAGATGGATGACCTCGTCGCCAAACTTGTCCGCTTTGAAAAGCTCATCGATGAGGATGCTCCGATGTCTGAAGTGCTTCCGAGCATTTACAAGGCTTACCAGGATAAGTACAAGGGATACACCATCCGCCGTCTCTGCCAGGAAATGCATGATTTCTACAAGGACCGCGAAGTGTCCACGCTGCAGAAGGAACTCTTCCTGAAGGATTACTTCCCGAAGTATGTCATGAATCCTCAGGAAGCACAGTATGAATTCATGAGAGGTCATGGCGAACTCGTAGATCTTGCCGAGGCTGAAGGAAGAACAGCCCTGGAAGGCGCTCTCCCCTATCCGCCAGGAGTCATCTGCGTACACGCCGGCGAAGCATGGACCAAGACGGCTGTTGCCTACTTCTTGGACCTCGTGGAAGGAATCAACCAGCTCCCGGGCTTTGCTCCTGAAATCCAGGGTGTCTATGTCCAGGAAGGCGAAGACGGCCTGAAGCACGCTTACGGATATGTCCTCAAAAAGGAATTTGAAAAATAATACAGCAAGGGTGGAAATGGGCTTCCACGACGGAAGCCCGGATCCCTCCCAATCAAGGAGGTAATCATGAGTAACAGCTCAAATAAAATGAGCGTATTCCAGCTGACCATTTTAACAGCGGTCAATATGATGGGCTCCGGCATCATCATGCTGCCATCCAAGCTGGCACAGGTCGGCGCGCTCTCTATCGTTTCCTGGCTCGTAACTGCAGTAGGTTCCATGTGTCTGGCATACGTTTTCGCAAAATGCGGCATGTATGCTAAAAAAGGCGGCGGCATGGGCGGTGCTATTCTGCTTGTGGTGCTGCTTCTTGCCGCAGCGGGCGGCGGCGCGTTCTACTACTTTAAGATTATGAAGCCCAAAAAGGACGCGGCAAAAGGCAGCAGCAACCTTGACGATCTCGACTTTGACGAGGACGACGAGGACGAGGAAGAATTAGAAACCGAGCAGGAGGACGAGGAAGTATGAAACTTGTAATTGCAGAGAAACCGAGCGTCGGGGCGGCGATTGCCGCCGTACTTGGCGCGAATGAAAAGCGCAGCGGATATTTTGAGGGCAGCGGCTACCTTGTGTCCTGGTGTATCGGGCATTTGATTAGCCTTGCGGACGCGGCGACCTACAACGAGCAGTACCGAAAATGGAAGTATGACGATCTCCCCATTGTCCCGCAGGATTGGCAGTTTACCGTTGCCAGCGGCAAGGAGCAGCAGTTTTCCGTACTCAAAGACCTTATGCACCGCAGCGACGTTTCCGAGATTGTCAATGCGTGCGACAGCGGGCGCGAGGGAGAACTCATTTTTCGCTTTGTCTATGAACAGGCAAATTGCAAAAAGCCCTTTTCCCGCCTTTGGATTAGCAGCATGGAAGAAAGCGCAATCCGCGAGGGCTTTTCAAACCTTAAAGACGGGCGCAGCTATGACGACCTCTATCAATCCGCGCTTTGCAGAGCAAAGGCAGAT
>ERZ835880.2488-NODE-2488-length-12168-cov-2.837530_pt1 | contig 12168 bp, 8 predicted proteins | sample MGYA00519944_ERZ835880 | MGnify/ENA primary metagenome ERZ835880 (study PRJEB31850, sample SAMEA3708787) | human gut metagenome | biome: human gut; feature: human-associated habitat; material: faeces | place: China | collected 2014 ... | reverse complement strand
ACAGAAATACAGAGAGTTGTGCAGTTCTTGTAATACAACCAGTTGCGCACCATGTGCAGCACAGGCTTCTATGCTTTTAGCCAGGTTCATCAGGTTCGTACGAAGATCTGCTGTATTGGCTTGCTGAATAATTCCGACTTTTATTTTTCTCATATCTTTCTAATTTTATTTCAATACACCGGCAGGGTACTGCATCGTAACACAATGGAGTGATCCATGCTGCTTGATCAGTGCCCGGCAATCAATGCCTACAATCTCATATTCCGGGAACGCTTCCTGCAAGACTTCTTTAGCACGTTGGTCATTCTCCGGCTGACGATAAGTAGGATAAAGCACTGCATCATTCATTATCAAGAAATTGGCATACGTTGCGGGGAGGCGTTCGCCCTCTTCCTCAATTTTGTCTACCATAGGCAATGCCAACAGACGATAGGGGTTTCCATTCAAAGTACGGAAGGTTTTCAGTTGCTCTTCCATTTGATGTAGAGCTTCGTAATGTTCATCCTGCGTATCGGTGCATTGCACATAGGCAATAGTATCCGGTGAGCAAAGACGAGCGAGCGTATCGACATGACTATCCGTATCATCTCCTGCCAAATACCCATGATCGAGCCAAAGTACCTGTTTCAGATGAAATACAGAACAGATATATTCATCGATTTCATCGCGGCTCATCTGTCCGTTACGATTGGGAGAAAGCAAACACTCGGACGTGGTGAGTAATGTGCCCAACCCGTCACTCTCAATGGAACCACCTTCCAGAACAAAGCCCAGACGATTAACATACCGCCCATTCAGGAAACCGACTTTCACAGCCTGACGGGTAATCAGATTGTCTTTATCCGAAGCGAATTTCAGCCCCCAGCCATTGAACATGAAATCAAGAAGCGAAGCACCTTCTGAATCCAACATGGTAATTGCACCATGATCACGCGCCCAAGTATCATTCGTTTCACACTCCATGAAACGGACATTCTGCATATTGACGGTAGCTGAAATCTGCTTTTTGACCTCCTCCGGTTCGGGAGTTACGATCAGAAGCAATTCCCGTTGGGTTATTTCGCGTGCGATAGCGGCAAAGCAGACTTGTACTTCCGTAAGCATATGTGCCCAGTCAGTTCCGGCATGGGGCCAAGTCAGCTGTATTCCGCTTTGCGGCGCCCATTCGGCAGGTAAAACAGCATTGAATGTATCACTCATATTTATCATTCTTTCTTTTCTTCTTTCGGCTTGCGGTCAAAGAACGGATTCTTGGTCGAAGCACTGACCGGAATAGCATACACGGATCTGCATCCCGGCAACCACTCCAATTGCTGTGCAGCAAGTCCGGCAGAGAACATCACACGGGTATCCACACGCAAATCGGCCGCCGTGGCACAAGCCGAACCGACCGCAATGCCCAAGTCCACCGAATTAATCGCACAAGGGACGGCTTCCGGCTTCTCCACACAAGTCGGAAACCCGCAGTGCGCGCAATTCAAACCCTGAACCTGCTGGCGCGTACCAGCAATCATGATGGCTTCAGCCTGAAGAATATTGTCAGCATCACGCAAAAAGAATTTTAAACCGGTTTCGCCGGACATGATGACAAGCTCTTCGGAAAGGCGTTTGATATCTTCATCCGTCACCATCGCCACTTCAATAATATCGATGCCTTTCCCTTTCGGAGCTGTCCGAGCGGCTGTCATCATCTGACGAACAGCCTGTAACACATACTCGTGTCGTATTTCTCTTTCGTTCTGTATCATTTTATATTGGTTTAGCACGAACAAAGATAATAATTACTCGTTTTATAGCTCAAGATTTGTCATCTTTTCTGTAACATCAAATGGATAGTCGGGGTATTCGTAAATACTGAAACGAGGTTCAGTCCCCCCCTCGGAATAATTCCAAATACTGATATACTCCCGCACATCTTCACCCATATCCTGTAATTGGCGCAGGTAGGCGGCGACGGACTTGTTCTCGACGATGTAGACTTCTCCTATCCGATCGATAATCGGGCTGTGACGGCGTCCGGTGTCGTGGTCGAATTTCAGGATACGCTTTCCCTCTGCTGTCAAACCGACCGTCCGAAAAGTCATGCTTTTGCCGATGGCTGGAAGATTCAACACACTGCGGTCGGTGGCAGCAAAAAGAAGATGGTTCTCTTTCAAAAAACCGGACAATTTCTTTCCTAAGGGTCGCTCATAGCGGATCAGCCGATACAGTTCCTTCTGCTTCTCTTTGGGGATAAGGCCGAAAACTTTCTCTTCTTGCTGTTCCTGTAAAGAACGGCTATTAGGAGCGAACACGGCATAGTTCTCGTGAAAACCCTTAACCGAAAAAGTGTAATAGCACACCACCCCCATCGCATTCAACGTCTGACGAAGTTTTGCCGTATGCCCACGCCGAGAAGCGGCAACGGTGTAGACCAACTGGTTAGTGATGATCCAACCGGCGGAGAGAATCGCCTCGATCGCCTTTTTTGCTTCCGGCGTGACCTCCAACGGGGATTGAAAATGTGTCTGGATAATAAACTGCGTAACACCGACACGTGAGGCTTTATCTTTGAAACTCCTCAAGATGCCGACTAGTTCGTCCGTGATTCTGAGAGGCAAGTAGGCAAGCAGGCGAGAACCCAAGCGGACCCGTTGTAACTCAGCGTACTTCTCCCCTTCGGGACGACTCTCGTTGGCTTTTCGTTTCCGGACCGCCATCTTATAGACAGCATCAAGTATGTTGCGGAGCGTCGCGTTCTGACTCATCAACGCGTCGCCTCCAGTAATCAAGATATCCCTAAGCTGCGCATCCTCTTCAAAATAGCGCATCAACCGACGCAGTTTCTTATCCCATGTTTCCTTTGGTTTCAAAGATTCGAAATCAAAATTCAAGCGCTCGCTCTGGAAATCATACATCCGCTGGCAGGAAGCGCACAGCCCGCCACAGGCACGCCCCATCGAATCGGGGATTAAGATCGCTACTTCCGGATAACGACGGTGTATGTTGTGTCCTTCCGGCAACAACCATCCTGCAGCATTTGGCTGTCCGGACACGACAATGTCTTCTTTCTCCCACGCCTTGATCCGGCCGTATGTATCGACCAGCTCTTCCGAATAAAGGATATAAGAGCGGATAGTTGCATCGTCATATCCGCTTGTATTCGTGTTCAGCAGGGAAAGGTAATAAGGAGTCACAAAAAACGGCATGCCTTTCTTACGAGCACGTGCCAACAGGTCCATCGTTCCAGCCGACAGGGAACCGCCAAGGAAATAGTTCAGTTCCGTCGGGCTTTTGAAAGCCATCGCAAGATGGAAACGGCCGGTATTCCACCATTCCTGCACTTTGACGTATTTCTCGGCATAGCTCATCCCTTCCGTAAACTGGAACCGAGAGGTCGGGGCATGACGCCGTTCGATCTTACGTATCAACCCGGCAATGATTCGCTCTTTGTTGGAGTGACGGATCGCCATCACCTCCTCGTCCAGTCCGGTCGGCCAACGGTTCATCTGCCGTTTGACAAGCGAACGGTCCGGAACGATTTCCTCCGGCTTCTCCAGCAATTCGAATTGCCGGTACAGGTCGATAAAGAAGTCCGGCGAAACATCTTCCTCCAGCTTCCCGGCCAGGAACTGCCACAGGCAGGTAATCGTCCATACCGGTATCTCCTCACCTGTTGAAAGCTCGGAGACCATCATACCGTCATGTTCGATCAACAGAAGAATACGCTTCGCCACGGCATTTCCCATATTGCTCCCGCCAACCGTCCTGTCAATACGGGAAGAAACAAAAGAGCGCAAGGCTTCTTTAAAAAGCGCTGCGCTCTCACTTTCTTCCGCCATCGTTACCAGTTGGGGAAAATCTTTTTTAAATGCTTTTGTCAATTGCGAAATGTCATACGAAAGTAATCTTCTTTTAATCATAAGCAAATACTTTTGAGGAAGGATTATTGAATGTTATTTTGAAGTCATTTGTCTACAAATATAACATTTTTCTCTAACCATCAAAAGCATGTTACTTATAAAACATCTTAAAAGTCTTACAAATCACAACAAAATGACAAAACAAGGGACCTATTCGCCACCTTTCTGCTACTTCCGCTTCATCTTCACTTCATACAGGTCGTGCCGGCGATCTTTCAAATTGCGAACACTTCCGTACGTGTGCAATTCATTCAGCAAATCGAGATCCACATCCGACACCAGGATCATTTCCGTATTCGGAGTCGCCTCAGCTCTTTTACCGTCTGTCGGAAAAGCAAAATCGCACGGAGTGAAGACACCTGACTGTGCATACTGAATATCCATATTATGGACACGGGGCAAGTTGCCGACACTACCGGCTATGACGACAAAACATTCGTTTTCGATCGCACGTGCCTGCGCGCAAACACGGACACGCGAATAGGCGTTTTGCGTATCGGTCAAGAAGGGTACAAACAGGATCTGCATTCCCTGGTCCGCCATGATACGCGACAATTCCGGAAATTCGACATCGTAACAGATTAGGACACCAATCTTGGCACAGTCCGTTTCGAAAGTCCGCACCATCTTACCTCCGGAAAGTCCCCAGCTCTTCGCTTCATCAGGCGTAATATGAACTTTCTCATATGTCTCATAGCTACCGTCACGGCGACAGAGAAAACCGACGTTATACAACCCGTCGTCTTTGATCAACGGCATGCTCCCGGTAATGATATTGATGTTGTAGCTGATCGCCAAGTTGATGAAACGATTCAGCATCTCGTCCGTGTATTTCGCCAGCTCACGGATCGCTTCCGACTCGCTCATATGGTTGAACTTAGCCATCAAAGGGGCATTGAAGTATTCGGGGAAAAGTATGAAATCGCTCTTGTAATCAGATACGGCATCCACGAAAAATTCCACCTGTTCAAACACATCATCGAGCCCCTTGTAAGGCCGCATCTGCCACTGGACAAGGCCGACGCGAACGGTCGTCTTGGTCGAAACTATTTCTGGAGTCGGCTGATAATAAATGTTGTCCCATTGCAACAGAGTCGCATAATGTTTGGATTCCTCATCGTTCGGCAAATAATTCGTCATCACTTTACGAACATGGAAATCATTCGATATTTGAAAAGTCAGCACCGGATCATAAATTTCTCTTTTACGGACCTTATCAATATATTCCTTCGGGCGCATCGTATCCGCATATTTATGATAATTCGGGATACGTCCGCCGAACATAATCGCTTTCAAGTTCAGGCTTTCACACAATTCCTTCCGATAATCATACATACGCCGTGCCAAACGCAGGCCCCGGTAATCGGGATGGATAAAGACCTCTATTCCATACAGGATATTGCCTTTTGGATTATGCGTATTAAAGGTTTCGTTTCCAGTAACAAAGGCGTAAGTATGGTCGTTCTTTACCTTGTCGTAATCGACAATGATAGACAAGGCGCACCCCACGATCTTATCATCCACGACCGTAACCACCTGCCCTTCCGGGAAAATAGTGATTAACTTCTTGATTTGCTCACGTGTCCAAAACACATCCGAGCCGTCTGAATAAACTCTTGTAAAAGATTGAGATAATTGTCGGTAGTCCGCCATCTGCAAAGTACGGACCTCTACTTTGTTAATCTTAGGAGCATGTTCCATTTCTCATTTCAGTTTTTAAGAACGATGCAAAAGTATAAAAAGTTTCATCTGGATGAAACAAAAATTCCATGATAGCCAAAAAGACGGATGCAAACCTTCTACATCCGTCTTTTCGTCTAAAAGCTTTAGCAACCACCGCCCAACGCCCGGTAGAGAAGGATCTTTTTCCGGCAAAGGTCGGTGATGATGTCGATACGTTCCAATTCGCTATCCAGATAACGTTCATTGGCAGAGAGCACTTCGAGGAAGCCGACATAATTCAATTTGAAAAGTTCATTGGCATTGGTGACCGAACGTTGGTGAGCTACGGTCTCCACTTCTTTCAGGCGGACACGCTCCACTTGGTTTAGACCGGCACAATACAAATCCAATACTTCCGTATAGGCCTTCAAGGCCGTTTCGTGATATTGCGACAAGGCAATCCGTTGCGAAGCACGCGCCTCGTTCCACATCGAACGAATCTGGTTCCGCTGGAAGACTGGTGCAGTAATTCCTGCTGCCAAATCGTAAACCAGCGAAGCAGGCGCTGTGAACCATTTGCCAAGATCAAAGCTATTGAAGCCGCCTCCCGCACCCAACACCAACGAAGGATAGAAGGCTGCTTTAGCCGCCATTACATCCGCCTTTGAAGCCAGCAATTCCATCTCGGCGGCCCGTACGTCGGGACGTAAGGTCAGCATGTTCGCCGGAACACCGTCTGATAGCGGGAAAGGGATCTGACGCAGCTCTTCAAAACTCATACGCCTGATTTCAAACGGAAAGACACCTAACAGGCAGGCTATCGCACGCTCTTTCTCCCCGATCAGTTGGTCATTTTCCAACAGTTTGCTTTCTATCAGTAGCATACGGGCATGAAACTGGTCGACAGCCAACTGCGTCTCGGCCCCCTCCTTCTTCAGCTGGCGAGTTAGCTCATACGAACGTTTGGAACTGATATGGGCTTCTTCCAAGACATCCCGACGTTTATCCAAACCGATCAGTTCATAATAGTGGACAGCCAATTCGGATATCAGGACCGACTGCGCAAAACGGGTTGCCTCAACCGAAGCCATCCAACGAGCTACAGCCGCCTGTTTCTTACGTGTCAGCTTCCCCCATATATCCGTTTCCCACTGGAAATTCAGGAAAAGTCCGAAATCACGGTAAGGGTCCGGGATATGTTTGTCTTTCGCCAAGGAAGGAACATTAGTCTCGCTATTCCCCACTCCGTCCATCGTATATTCGCCGAAACGGTTGACCGAAGTCCCGATGCCGAGGCTAACTTCAGGCAATAGCAAGCCTTTTGCCCGTTGCAGGTTGGCCCGGCTCATTGTCACCCGTTCCATGCTTTGCTTGAACGAATAGTTATTCTGCAAAGCGACCTCCACATATCCTTGTAAGATGGAATCCTGGAAAAACACATTCCACTCCAACGGCTTTACAAATGCAGTGTCATAGGTATGCCCATCTCCTTCTGGCAGTACGGCACGTTCCCCATCCGGAGAGAGCTGCGGAGCCTTGCAAGCTGTAAGGCCGATCGCGGCCCACAAGCCAACTGTAGCAATTATCTTAAAACTCATATTCTTCTTCATTTGCTTTTTGTTTCTTTTCCTTTAAGTAAGTTGCCAACGATTCAAATATCACATAAAGCCCCGGTATCAGGAAGATCCCCACGAACGTACCGATCAGCATACCTCCGGCCGCCGCCGTCCCGATGGAACGATTGCCCAAAGCACCAGCGCCACTGGCTACCGCCAACGGGATCAAACCGCTGATAAAAGCAAAAGAAGTCATCAGAATCGGACGCAAACGGCTGGTTGCCCCTTGGATGGCCGCTCCCATAATGCTGACGCCTTCCTTGCGGCACTGGTTCGCCACCTCGATAATCAGGATCGCATTCTTACCTAAGAGGCCGATCAGCATCACGAGTGCCACCTGAGCATAAATATTATTCTCCAGTCCCACCGCATATAGTAAAAGGAATGATCCGAACACACCTGCCGGAAGCGAGAGGATAACCGGAAGCGGCAGCAAAAGGCTTTCATACTGGGCCGCCAGAAGAAGATAGACAAAGACCAGACAGATCGCGAAAATAACCAAGGATTGTCCACCGGATTCTTTCTCCTCACGGGCAACGCCGGACCATTCTATATCGTAGCCTCTCGGCAACACTTCGGCAGCAATCTCCTCTACGGCTTCCAAGGCTTCACCCGAGCTGACTCCCGGTGCTTGTTCACCGGTAATCATGGCCGAAGTAAACAGGTTATAACGGGTAATCTGACTCGGACCATACACGCGCTCCATTGTCATGAAGTTGGAATACGGAACCATGTTCCCCTCTTTATTTTTAGCATACAAACCGAACAGATCCTCCGGATTCATACGATATTCGGGAGCAGCCTGCAACATCACCTTGTACATTTGCCCGAAACGGACGAAGTTGGAAGAATAGAAACTCCCGACATAGGATTGCAAAGTTTCCATCGACTCGTTCACATCAATTCCCAGTTTTGCCGCTTTGGCCAGATCGACCCGCAACAGATATTGCGGGAAGTTCGGATTGAAACCGGATGTGACACCCGACAAACGAGGATCGGCATTCAGCTTGGCCACAAACGATTTGGCCACTTCGTCCAACTCGGCAAATGTCCCGGCAGTCTTATCCTGCAAACGAAGTTCGAAACCGCTGGCATTACCGAAACCGGGAACCGTCGGTGGAAGGAAGAACTGGATATCCGCATCCTTGATATGCGACACGCGGTCAGCATAGACGCGCATCAGTTCCTCGGCCGTCTGCTCGCGTTCGTTCCAAGGCTTCAAGTTGATCATCCCCATGCCAAAACTGGCTCCTTCCGTTTCCGTCATCAAGCTGTAGCCTGCCAATGTGGAAACCGTTTCCACTTCTTCCAACGGCAACAGAGCGGCCTGCACTTTGCTCAAAGCAGCTTCCGAACGTTCGAGAGTCGCTCCGGGAGGCGCATCGACATTCACATAGATCATTCCCTGGTCTTCATTAGGGATAAAACCCGAAGGCAACACAAACGTCATACCCCATGTTGCCAGACAGAAAATAATCAACGACGCATAGGTCAGGAAACGCCTGTTCAGGAACAAACGCAGATTGATCTTATAACGGCGTTCCAGATGATCGTAGCGCTTATTGAATCCGTCGAAGAAACGCGCCAACAAACTTTTCTTCACCTTTTTGTCATGCGAGACAGGCTTCAGCATCAAGGCGCAGAGTGCGGGAGACAGCGTCAAGGCATTCACGCCCGAAATAACAATCGCCACCGCCAATGTCAACGAGAACTGCCGATAGAAAATACCGACCGTACCGGACATAAAACCTACCGGAACGAACACGGCAGACATCACCAAAGTAATGGCAATAATCGCCCCGCCGATTTCACGAATGGCGGCTTCGGTGGCTTTTGCCGGTGGAAGTTTTTCGTTGTGCATCTTCACATGTACCGCCTCCACCACGACAATAGCATTATCGACCACGATACCGATTGCCAGCACCAGTGCGAACAGTGTCAGCATATTGATGGAGAAGCCCAACATCTGCATAAAGAAGAAAGTCCCGACAAGCGAAACAGGAACGGCTATCGCCGGAATCAACGTCGAACGGAAATCCTGCAGGAACAAATATACCACGATAAACACCAGCAAAAAGGCTTCCAACAGTGTCCGGAGCACAACCGAAATCGAAGCATCCAGAAATCGCGAAACATCGTACGATATATTATAATCCATTCCGGGGGCAAAACTGCTTTCCTTGATTTCCTCCATCTTGGCTTTGATATTCTGAATCACCTCACGGGCATTCGAACCCGGACGCTGCTTGATCATGATAGAGGCGGAAGGCTTGCCGTCGGTCATGGAAATCATATTATAGTCTTCCGAATCGAACTCAATCGTCGCCACATCCTTCAACCGGAGAACCGAACCGTCCGGCAACGCCTTCAACACGATCTCGCCATATTCTTCGGGAGTGCTGAACTTCCCGCTATATTGCAATACATATTGCAACTGCTGCGGAATCTTATCCGAACTGATACCGGTCTTCCCAGGAGCAGCTTCGATATTTTGCGAACGGATAGCGGCGGTCACCTCCTGCGGTGACATATTATAGGCTGCCAGCCGGTTGGGGTTCAGCCACACGCGCATCGCATAATCGCGGCTTCCCATGATCTCGACAAAACCGACCCCATCGATTCGCTTCAGCTCACGCAGGATATTGATATCGGCAAAATTGTACACAAACTTCTCGGTATGCGAACTGTCCGTGCTCATGATGTTCAGATACATCAACATACTGTTTACCTCTTTCTCGGTAATCACACCGGCACGGATCACTTCTTCGGGAAGTTCATCGAGGACTGTCGTCACACGGTTCTGCACATTCACGGAGGCGACATCCGGATCGGTTCCTACCTTAAAATAGATCGTCGTCAGCGACATACCGTCGTTCGTACAAACGGTCGTCATATAGGTCATTCCGGGCACACCATTGATAGCACGTTCCAAGGGAGTCGCCACAGTTTTAGCCATCACATCGGCATTGGCTCCCGTATAACGGGCCGTCACCGTAACGGAAGGCGGAACAATATCGGGAAACTGGGTAATCGGCAAAGAGGTAATAGCCAGCAAACCCAGAAAAACAATCACAACAGAAATGACACCGGACAGAATCGGGCGTCTGATGAATATTTCAAACATACGGCTTACTTATTATTTTCGACTTCATCAGACAATTCCAATTGTTTACGGACCGTTTCGGCATCCACAATCTCAGGCGTAATAACCATCCCGTCACTCACTTGCTGGACTCCTTCATAAACGATCAGCGTATTGTCAGGCAGGTCTTTCGTTACATAATAGGCACCGTGACGAGAGAGTGGTTCGAAACTGCGGACACTCACTTTGCCTTCTTCATCAACAGTATACACGTAAGTAAAATCCTGAATCTCGAATGTCGAACGTTGCGGGACCAGTATCACGTCTTCCATTTCTGTCAGCATACGGATTTTACCCGAAACACCATGTCGCAACAGGCGGTCCGGATTGGCAAAACGCGCACGAAAAGCAATGGAACCCGTACCACGTTCAAAATCACCTTCTACGGTTTCGACCGTTCCTTTGTACGGATAGGTTGTCTGATCCGACAGGATCAACTCCAGGTTGTTATACTCCGGCTGTTCCACTCCGCTCAACTGCGTACGTTTATATTCAAGATATTCTTTCTCGTTGATCTTGAAATAGGCAAACATTTCCGAAACATCCGTCAGGGAGGTCAACAAGCTGGACGGCGTGACCAAGCTACCGACCTTAAACGGTATACGGTCCACATACCCTTCGAAAGGAGACGTGATGGTCGTATAGGAATAATTCGTTTCCGCACGAAGCAAACGCGATTTGGCCTGCTGTACCCGCAAACGGGCGACATCGGCTTCCGCCAATGCCTGTTCCAAGCGGATCGGCGAAATGATGTCCTTTTCCACCAAGCGCTTTACACGGTCCGCTTCGACTTCCGCCATTTTCAACTCGGCCTGCACTTGCTTATAATTGGCCTGCGCCTCTTTGACCTCTTCATACAGTTCGGCAGAGGAAAGCTTGAACAAGACCTGTCCCTTCTTCACGTGCTCTCCTTCGTCAACCAAGACATCTTCAACGAACCCTTCCACTTTCGGTTTAACCTCCACAAACTGGACAGCCTGCACATCGGCTACATACGATTGAGCCACTTCGATACTCGTAGCTACCAGCTTCACCACCAGCGTATTGTCTTTACTTCCGGATTTTTTTTCATGGCTCCGGTTACAAGAGGTAAAAAAGCTGGCTATTAAAAACAAAAAAGGTAAATAGTTAAAAAATAATCTTCTCGTCATAAATCGTTTCTGATTAGTTTATTTTTAGGTTATAATTATAAACATGATAAAGCGTGCAATATCAGGGATACGACAAAACCTTCCGCATACCGGCACAACATACCCATACACGCTCTGAAAAATAAAAAGAATCGGATAAGACCTAAATCAGATAGGAACAAAACCAGACAAAACTCTGGGTTTTATGAAGTTGATAAAATATAGGTAAGAATGCACATTGCTGCAATTCAAGAGAATGAATCAGCTCATGCACATTTATTATAGTCAGCCAGTCGGCTATAAAGTCTGCAACAAACTGTTGGATTTGAATCTGTTCCTGCCGGACAGTACGCAACGAGGCATTATCGTCAAAATCAAGTACATCATGCACTCCATTCTCTACCACCTCGATGGAAGAACTTGGGAAACCTTCCAGAAAGAAATCGCTGCCAACTGAATAAAACGGCATAAAGACCAACATGATCATCAAAATCACACGCTGGTAAAACTTTATCTTTTTATCCACGGTAGTTACTAACATTCCTTCCCTAAAAAACTTTTTGCAAAGATAAAGAATCCATATCTTATTTCAAAATACCGTTAATTAATCCCATAAAGAAAAAGTCCCGACGATAATAAATCATCAGGACTTTGCGGAGAAAGCGGGATTCGAACCCGCGAAACCCTTTAGGGGTTTACACGCTTTCCAGGCGTGC
>ERZ835880.2485-NODE-2485-length-12178-cov-2.617834_pt1 | contig 12178 bp, 4 predicted proteins | sample MGYA00519944_ERZ835880 | MGnify/ENA primary metagenome ERZ835880 (study PRJEB31850, sample SAMEA3708787) | human gut metagenome | biome: human gut; feature: human-associated habitat; material: faeces | place: China | collected 2014 ... | reverse complement strand
TTTCATCGGGAAATAACTACATCTTTAACGCCGTAAGTTTCAAATTCATCCTGAGGAGGATGTAATCATGACCTTATCGAGAGGAGCTATCGGGAACCTGGTCAACAGGTACCGTGCCGTCCTGCGGAAGTGTCGCATGATGAACGTATTCGGGTCATTAGCAGTGGCCGGCATGCTTGTCGCGGGAAACGCGGGGTTTGCCGGCGCGGAGGAATTATCAGGCGACATTTCCCCGATATCTTTATCAGGAGATACCCGAAATATTATTGGGGTTGGGGATATAAGTCTCCGGTCGACCGAGCCTGCGCTGCGGTATCTCATCAATGTGTCGGGGCAAGGGCAACTTGATATTTCCATGTCCAACGGCAGTCCGATGGCTGTTGGAAATGCTGATGGGATCTATTTAAAGGATTATTCTGACTATGATCAATACGCGTCGGCTTTCCATGTAGCTGGTTCGGGAAGTTCCGGTTCTTTTGCGGGGACAGGAACCTTCTCAATGGTGGGCGGCGGAAAGCTGTTGGGCGTGTGCGCTTTTTTGAGTGAAAGTAAAGGAACGCTGACTCTTTCTGGGGATATTACTGGTGAAGCCGAAGCCGTGATGAACGGCTCCAATGGGTATGCCTCATTTGCTGCTGCAGCGGCAGGGGGAAATCTGGTTTTTGGAGGGGACAGGACGACATTACGGGTGAAAGCGTCTACAGGGAACAATGCCAATGGGGCCTTCGTCAAGTATGGAGGTATGATTGACTTTGCCAGTAAGTCCGTATTGATTGAATCAAAAAATACGGATTCCAGCAGCGTGGGTATCAACTGTGCTGATGGTACGGTCAAAACAAGTGCTGATACGGATCTGGATATCGTGGTGGAGGGAAACAAGGCTACAACGGGTATCCAGCTTACGGCGAGTTCCTCCGATGTGCAGCTTGCCGGGAATCTTGATCTGACGGCAACGCAGACAGGGCAAGACTCTTTTGCCTCAGTGCTTGGTATATCAAATGACTCAGGCAAAATGGTCGTCTCTGGCCCTACCTCGTTACGTTTGGTTACCAATGCCCCCTTTGATGCAAAGGGTATTACCGCTTCCGGCAAAGCTGATATGAGCTTTCTTGGGGATGTCGAGATTGCGGTTACGGGTAGCGCATCCGGTAGTGCTCTTTATACGACCTACCGTTATGATTATTCGACTCAAGCCGGTATCTGCCCGGTTATCTCCCTAGGTACCGACGGGAAGGCCGTAACGCTGAATTCTTCAGGTTATGGCATAAATAATCAGGGAGGAAGCGTTTCCCTCACGGGACAGCGAATCAATATAACGGGAAGCACGGGCGTCTTTGTTGAGGGGGGCGGCAATGAGAATGTTTTCGCAGACGTCCGGTTTGATGGGCCTACGACTATAAATGCGGACAAGGCGATTGTCACGAGTATCAAGGCCGGAGAGCAGGTCGGCGCTTCCGTGACCTTTGCCTATAACCCTACGCCTATCAATGTCTCCGTCACGAAGGAAAGCGCGGATTCAAAGGTGAGGGGGAGTGTTACCGGTTCCTCCGGTACAATCAACAAGGAGAACGCAGGTTCTCTTGCATTCTATGGCGATATTTCCAATTTTAGCGGAGTGTTTAATCAAAAGGGCGGAACGACGTTCTTGAGTGAAGGTGCAGCCGGGTATTTTGGCAAGGCGCAGTTAGCCGTGACGGGTGGCGCACTTGTCGCTCCTACCTTGTCCTTCCAAAAGACAGGCAAGCTTACTCTTGCGGGCGGTACGCTGGAAACGGGAACGGGACAGATCTTTACGAGCGCTTTGAACGCGGACGGGGATATGAAGGACCCCGGCGCGGTGAAGCTGAGCGACAGCAATTGGAAGTTTGACTCAGGGGTGATCGCGTTTGATGACGCCAGGTACAACATTGTATACGCCCAGACAGCGGCCGGTCTGCTGGGGGCTGGTAATGTTGCGGCGGACAATGTGTCCGGCTCGGGCTCCGCAAAGGAGATCACGTTCACCGGAACGCTTGTCGAGTTGCCCCCTGGAGATCCTGACAGCTTTGAAACGCTGCAAAAGGCCGTTCTGGATACCGGAATCGACAGCATCAAGCTGGGAAGCGATATCGTTTTATCCAAGCGCTTGCAGGGAACCACACCCGTCGCTCGCTCATTGGCCATCGACGGCAACGGGCACACGATAAGCGGAGCCTACCCGGGCCTGTGGTTCAAGGGGATGGATTCCGGGACTGTTTCCATCCAGAATATTGCCTTTGACGGCTTGAAGACGTCTTCTGGCGACAGATACGAAGGGCCCGTGTCCTTCGGCCCGGCCATTTTCTTTGATATGGGGTACTTTGCCGATAACTGGAAGAGTACCGCAAAGCTGATTATCGGTGACGGCGTCCAATTCAGGAATACGGAAAGCGTAGGTGACGGCGCCGGCGGAGCCGTCAGGACCGCGCACGGCATTGTGGAAATAGGAAACAACGTCGGTTTTATCAACTGTACGGGAGGTTCTGGAGGCGGCCTCTACAGCGAATCGTTCACCACGATCGGCGACAACGTTGTCTTTGAAGGCAACAAGGGCCGCAGAGGCGGCGCGCTGAATGTGGTTGACGATTATGGAGGCTACCTCACTGATCCCGACTATGCGTCCGGCGCGCGCCGCGTAAAGTATGTACACATCGGGAAGAACGCCCTTTTCAAAAACAACAGCGTTGAATTGCTGGGTTCCGGAGGGAACGGCGGGGCCATCGAAGTGCAGTCGGGAGAGCTGAGTATCGATGACGGCGCCACGTTTACGGGAAATACCTCCAAGTCCACAGGCGGCGCCATAGCCGTATGCGATTGGAGCCCCCAACTGCCCGCCAAGGCGGTATTGGGATCCGCGACGTTCACTCAAAACAGCGCGGGAAGCTATGGCGGAGCGATCATCAACGAAGGCGACGTGCGCTTCAACGGTCCTGTCTCGTTTGTTGAGAACACGGCCGGCAAGATCGGGGGTGCCGTTTGCAACCTGAATACGCTGAACATGGCGGCGGAATCCACGTTTTCCAAGAATACGGCTGGAGTGGGCGGAGGGTTTTATAACGAAGGGATTGCTTCTCTGGGCAAGGCTTCCTTTATTGAAAACGCCGCTGCCGACGGTGGCGGAGCCGTATTCAACGTGCACCAGCTGACGTTTGCCGACGGAGCCGTTTTCTCCGGGAACAGCGCGACGGACGGCGGCGCCGTTTATAACGATTTCTCAGAGGATAAGGACGGCAACGCCGTGAGTGCGGGTTCCCTCGCATTCAACGGCGGAGCGCGCTTCACCGGCAATACGGCCGGCGGGCTTGGCGGAGCCATCTACAACACCCGTTCCATTACCCTCAATCCCGGCGCGGGGCAGGAGATCGTGTTCAGCGGGAATACGGACTCCACGGGCTCGAACGCGATCTTCATGGGCGACGGTTCCAGTCTGGACATCACGGGAGACGGCAAGGTCGTCTTTGATGATGCGCTGTCGTCTCAAAGCGCAACGCCGGCCCTGAAGAAGACGGGGAGCGGGGAACTGCTCCTCAACGCTTCAATGGATGGTTTTCTGGGAACGGCTGCCTTTGAGGACGGGCGCACGGAAATTGCTCAGAAGTGGCTCATCAAGAATACGGTGACCATTACGGGCGGCAGATTGAAGATGCCTGCGTTTTCCTTTGTTGCCCAAGGTGAAGGGAACAATGTCGCTGGCGGCAAGCTGATCCTTGCTGGTGGCATCCTGGAGACCGGAACGGGACAGATCTTCATAAACGGATTGAACGCGGAGGGGGATAACAAGGATCCCGGTGCCGTAAAGCTGAGTGGAGACAATTGGAGCTTTGATTCTGGACTGATAGCGTTCAATGACGCTCTGTACAACCTTACGTACGCTCAGGCAGCGGCTGATTCGTTGGGAGCGAACAACGTAGAAGCGGGTGAGGGGGCTGGCTCCACCTCCGCGAAGGAGATCACATTCATCGGAACGGGGTATGTAGATCCTGACCCAGATCCGGTTCCTCCTGTGGATCCTGGCCCAGATCCGGTTCCCCCTGTGGAGCCTGACCCGACTCCCCCCGCTCCTGAACCGAAGCCCGATGAAGATCGCACGGGAAAGGTCTCCGTTGACGAATTGAACAACAACCACGCCAACAACATTGTTCTTGGCAATGTGACCATCACTACCGGCACAAGTTCGGATTCGGGCAAGGATTTCGTTGTCGGCGCGAGTGCGAAGGACGACAAGACGGACTCGATAAGCGGCAGCATTGGTGGGAAGAACATCGATCTCGGTTCCTCCGGTCGGAATATCTCCGTAGTGGGCGGCCATTATCTGACATTGGTTGGAGGTTCCTCCGATACGCCTTTGGTCACGGCAGGGGGAAATCCCGTCAATGTTCATGTAGGAGGTACTGGGGAAGGGGCATTTGGTGTGCTGAACCTCGGCACGCCGGTCATGGATTCCGGCGGCACGCTCTCGGGAAATATAGAAATCGCCGCGGCGAGCACCGTCAATGTCCGTGCGGGAACACACGTCATCACGGGTGAAGCCAATGAAACCACCGGCACGGCGGACGTCGCCGGGATGAACAACAACGGCGGCACGATCAACATTGCCGAGGGGGCACATCTCCAATCGACGATACGTCAGGCCGATGGGCAGACGAATGTTTCCGGCAAGCTGACTTCCGCTTCTGTCGAGCTTTCCGGAGGTGCCCTGAATGTCTCCGGCGCTGTGGATTCTTCGTCCGTCACAGCCTCCAAGGGAGATATCAAGGTTGCGGGAACGCTGGCGGCGGACGTCTTGACCACATCTTCCGATGTCCAGATCAACATCGGCGATCAAGGGAGCGCCGGTAGAGTGGTCGCCCGTCAGGCTCAGTTGCAGGGCGGCAGGGTATTCCTTGATCCCGCGTGGAAGGGCAATGATGCATTGGCTGATGCGTCGCACGGCGTCTTCACCTTTGTGAACAATGAAATAGACGGGTTGCTCACGGCGGGGCAGAATTCCCTGCTCGTGTTGGGTGACACGGATACCGGTTGGGCGCTGGACGCGTTCGGCAGATCCAGCCTCCAGTGGGGACAGAACGGCGTAACCGCCGCGCTGGCTATCCGGAAGCCGCAGACGTTGAACGGTACGCTAGGCGCGGTGATGGTGGACGGAACCAAGACCAGCGCTCCGGTATTGACTCCGAATACGGCGACTTTCGCTGACGGTTCTTTGCTGCTCGTTGACGGGAGCGGTCTCAACGGCGCCGCGGCGTTGACGTCCCAGGGCGGGACGCTGAATGTGGATGCGGGCGCCAAGCTGCTTATCGACAACATCACGCAGGGCGAATACGCGATTACGTCCGGATTCTCGGTCAGCAACGTGCAGGGCTGGAACGGAGACAACCTTTCCACGCCGGATAATCTCATTGGGCTTGTGCTGGGCAAGGATGCCGACGGTTCGATGAAGGTACAGGCCACAGCCCGGCGCTCGTCCGATGTTTTCCGGGGGCTTTCCCTCGTCAACACGATGGATGCCATCTGGGGCAAGGGGCTGAACGACACCGAAAGCGGCAACATGGGCATCCGGTTCCTCTCTCGGGCGGTCAATGAAAACCATCTGCCCAAGGCGGACACGGTGCATACTGTTGACGGCGCGGCGCAGATCGCCGTGGCCGGAGGCGTGCAGGGTATGGCCGTCGCGGCGGCGGATGCCCCGGTTCGGGCGATTCAGGATCACGCGTTGCTTTCACATATGACCACCACGCGTGAAGGGGCCATTCGTAAGGACGGATTGAACCTCTGGATCAATGCCCTGTATGGAGCGGAACACGCGCGCAATTTGGGCGCGGGCTCTCTTGATGGCGGCTATAATGCCGATTTCGGCGGCATCGTCTTTGGCGGCGACTACGCGTTCGGCGATTTCCGGGTCGGCATGGCCCTGAACGCCGGAAGCGGTACGGCCCGTTCCCGTGGGGATTTCAACGCGACCAAGAATGATTTCGATTTCTGGGGCATGAACCTGTACGGGAGCTGGTCGCGGGATCAGTTCAATATCGTGGGCGATCTCGGTTATTCCGCCAACAAGAACGAGGTGAAGCAGGATCTGCCCACAACCATGCAGCTCAGCCAGCTCAGGGCCGATGTGGATACGGGCGTGCTGACGGCGGGTCTGCGCGGCGAATACCGGTTTGAAACGGATTGGGCCGATGTGACGCCGCATGTCGGGGTACGATACTACAACCTGCGGACGGATGGGTTCACATCTCGGATCGACGATCACGACGTGTTCCGCGTGGGACGCGATACGCAGGAGATCTGGACATTCCCGATCGGCGTGAGCTTCAGCCGCGACTTTGAAACGTCGTCCGGCTGGAAGGTGAAGCCGAGGGCCGACCTTTCCGTAGCGCCCGCTGCGGGTGATCTCAAGGCGAAGGCCAAGGCCCGGGTGCCGGGCGTCGCGGCTTCCGATACGATCAAGGCCCGGATGATGGACAGCGTATCCTTTGACGGCACGCTCGGGCTTGAGGTGCAGAAGGACAACATCTCGTTCGGCCTCGACTACGGCATCCGCGCTTCGGAGCATAAGGCGGGACATGGCGTGAACGTGAGCTTCACCTACAAGTTCTAACCTCCCAATCAGAAACAGAAAGCCCGGCGGTCGGAGAATATTCCGGTCGCCGGGCTTTCTGTTTCGGTGAGAGGGGGAAGAAGGAACCTCCCGGCCTTTGGGAAGCCGGGAGGCCCGCTTTTGGGGGAGGAGGGAGAATCAGAAGCGTCCGCGCAGGGCCTTTTCCATCCGGTCCATGGCGATGCTCAGGTTTTCATACGAATTGGCGTAGGAGATGCGGAGGTGCTCTTCATCCCACGGCACGATGGCAAGCCCCGCGTCAAGCAGAAATTCGGCGGCCTGCATGGGCGTTCCCAGACCGGGGATGCTTACCATGATGTAAAACGCTCCCTTGGGGCGCACGAAGGAAACGCCGGGCATGGCGGCCAGCCGGTCGAGCAGCATGAGCCGCCTGCGATCCAGTTCTTTTACCATATCCGCAATGTGTCCCTGCGGGCCGCGTAAAGCGGCGACGGCCCCCCACTGCGCATAGGTGCAGGGGCACATGGCGGAATACTGATGCGCGCAATAGATGGGGGCTATGAGCCGTTCCGGACCCGCCGCGTACCCGATGCGCGAGCCTGTCATGGCATAGGCTTTGGAAAAGCCGTTCAGGACGACGGTACGTTCGCGCATACCGGGCAAAGAGGCGATGCTGATGTGTTCCTCGCCGTCAAAGATGATCTTCTCATTGATTTCGTCGCTGACGACGATGAGATCATGCTTGATCGCCAGATCCGCGATGCCTTGCAGCGTTTCGCGCGGATAAACCGTTCCTGTGGGGTTTTGGGGTGAGTTGATGAGGATGAGCTTGGTCTTCGGGGTGATATGACGCTCCAGAACATCGGGTTCGGGCTGGAAGCCCTTGGCCTGTTCCGTGGGCACGAATACCGGGACGCCGCTCGCCATGTGTACGCAACTGCCGTAGCTCAGAAACGCGGGGGCGGGTATGAGCGCCTCGTCGCCGGGATTGAGCAGGGCGGCCATGCTCAGGTGCAGCGCTTCGGAGACGCCCGCCGTGATGACGATTTCGGTTTCCGGGGGGTAGTCGAGCCCGTTTTCGCCTTTCAGCTTGCGGGCCACTTCCTGCCGCAGTTCAAGGAGGCCGTAATTGGAGGTGTAGTGAACCTGCCCGTCGTCGACGGCCTTCTTGACGGCTTCGTTGATGTGCGGCGCGGGGAGGAAGTCCGGGCGGCCCATGACCATGTTGATGATGTCCTGCCCGGCGCGCTGTCGGGCTTCCGCCGCGTCGAAAAAGGCGCAGAGGCTGGAAAAGGGGATGTGTTCCGTGCGAAGTGCGAGTTGCATTGCGGTCTCCTTGAAGCGTGAGGGAGGACTAGGCCGTCTGCCGGAATCCGGCGGGACAGTAGTAGCGTTGCAGACAGTAGACGATGATGAAGAGGCCGATGCCCGCGAAGTCCCAGATATGGCCGGGAATGAACAGCAGGAGCGCGCCGCCCAGCAGCAGGATGCGTTCGAGCAGCGTGGTCCGGCGCATCAAGTAGTTCTCCCAGACCGCCGCGAAAGCGATGAGGCCGAGCATGACGGTAACGAAGGTGAGCGCGATGTCGAACAGGCTCGACTGAAGCAGCAGCGCGGGGCGGTAGTAGAAGAGAATGGGAAGGATATACAACGCTTTTGCGTAGTTGAAGGCCGTAAACATGGTCTTCATGGGGTCGGCGTTGGCGATGCCCGCGCCCACGATGGAGGCGAGGCCCACCGGAGGCGTGATTTCCGAGTCGATGCTGAACCACATCATGATGAAGTGGGCGGTCATCAGCGGAAAGCCCATATCCGCCAGCGCGGGGCCTACGGCAATGGCGGTGACGATGTAGGCCGGTCCGCTGGCAAGGCCCATGCCGAGGATCATGGAAATGAGGCCCACGAGCAGGATGGCGACGAGAGGGCTGCCGTTGGCGAGGGTCGTGAACAGCCACGAGAGCTTGAGCCCGACGCCCGTCAGGCCGACGAGCGAGAGGATGATGCCGATGCAACCCACGAGGCTGCCGATGCCGAGCGAGTAGCGCCCGCCGAGCACCATCGCTTCATACAGCATCTTGAAGTCGACCTTACGGCTCTTGATGCTGTGGATCACGATGAGGGTGATGATCCCGCCGAGCGCGGACATGCCCGGCGAATACCCGAAGGCCATGATCACGATGATGACCATGATGGCGACGAAGAAGTGCCACCCCTCGCTGCAAACGGTCCGGGCGGAGGGGATGTGATGATCCTTCATTTGCCCGATGTTGTGCTTTTTGGCTTCAAAATGGATGAAGGCCATCAGCGTGATGTAATACAGGATGATCGGGCCGGTGGCGACGGTCACGATGGTAAGGTAGGGGATCTGGGTGAATTCGGCCATAAGGAAGGCCACGGCACCCATGATGGGAGGCATGATCTGCCCGCCCGTGGAGGCGGCGGCTTCGATGGCGCCCGCCACATGAGGCCGGTAGCCGACCTTCTTCATCATGGGAATGGTCAGTACGCCGGTGGAAGAGACGTTGGCCACGGCGCTGCCGGAGATGGAGCCGAGGAGCGCGCTGCCGATGACGGCGGCCTTGGCCGGCCCGCCCACGGTATTGCGGGTGAGCGCGAAGGCCAGACGGATGAAGAAATCCCCGGCTCCGGACTTTTCCAGAAAAGCGCCCATGAGGATGAACGGGGCCACGTACTGGATCATCATCTTGGCGGAAAGCCCGTAGTAGCCTTCCATGCCCGCATAGACCTGCGTGACCACCGCTTCGAGATCGAAGCCGCCGTGCCCGAAGTGCCCGGGGATGACGAATCCGTACAGCGAATAGAGGATGAGGACGATGGACACCAGCGTCAGCGACCAGCCGATGACCCTGCGCCCGACCTCAAGGCCGAGGAACAGCATCAGGCAGCCGAAGAAGATATCCATTTCCGTCAACATGCCCAGCCGCATGAAGCGATCCAGATATTCCCAGATGGCGTAGGCCGAACCGGCGATGCTGCCGATGATGAGCAGCCAGTCCACAAGGGAGACGTGGTTGACCTTCGGCTTTTTTTCGAAGGGGTAAATGACCAGCGTCATACAGAAGACGGTCATGATGTAGAGGCCGTGCTTCCACATCACGTCGGCGCTGACGTAGACGGTCCAATAGATTATAAGCGCGGATATGGACGCAAGGCAGATATTGACGATCCGTTCCGGGGTGCCGGTAAAGACGCGTTCCTTTTCCTTGCCTTCTTCGGCAATAAGCGGCTCATGGAGAGGCATTTCGTTCATGGTATTCCTCGGCAGGCTTTCCGTAAGGGAAGGGGGAAGGCGCCTCCGAGGCTCCCCGGAGGCGCCGAACGAATGTAAATCAATCCTTGATGAGGCCTATTTCGCGGAAATAACGTTCCGCGCCGGGATGCAGGGGGATGGGCTTGTAGCTGACGGCAAGGTTGGGGCTCATGCTCTTGAGCGCGGCGATGACGTTGCCCAGATAGTCGACGCCTTCCTGGCTGTAGACGGTCTTGACGATTTCATAGACAAGGTCGTCCGGCAGGTCGGCCCGGCAGGCGAACATGGCGCCCGTGCCTACGGTTTCGATGGGCTGGTCGATGCCGTTGTAGGCTCCCTTTTCGATGGTGGTAGGCAGGTATTGGGGGTACTTCTGCATCATGTCGGCGCGTGCTCCCGGCAGGAATTCGAGGATATGCACGGGACGCAGGATGGAGAGTTCGGAGATCTGCGGCGAGGGGATGGACGACAGTTCCACGGCGACGTCCACCTGTCCGGTCTTGACCGCTTCCATGGCTTCGCTGGCGGGCAGGAACAGCACCTTGCCGAAATCCTTCTTGGGATCAAGCCCATTGGCTTCGACCCAGCGGAAGAAGTCGAGATGCATGGTGCCGCCGGGAGCGCCCACGCTGAGGGTCTTGCCCTTGAGATCCTTGAAGGTGCGGATGCCCGAGGACTTGAGGGTGTAGGGCTGGGCGGCCTGCATGTACAGGATGCCCATGCCGCGCATGTTCCGGTACTGCTTCTTGTAGGGGGCCTTGCCTTCCCACGCCAGTGGCGGGTCCTGCGTATTGAGCATGGCGAAATCGGCCTTGCCCTGCTCCAGCCTGTTGATGCTCTCCACGACGCCGGCGGCGGAGATCGCGGTAATGCTGATGCCGGGGATCTTTTGCGAGGCGAAACCCGCGATGCCGCTGCCTACGGCGAAAAAGCCTCCGCCCACGGAGCCGGTGGAGAAGGTGAGCTTGAGAGGCTCGGCCTGTGCCGTTCCGCCGCAGAAGGCGGTCAGGGCAACGATGAGAGCTGCCAGTGTACGCTTGAGCATGATGATCCTCCTGAGAAACGCGGTTTGACGTGAATGAGAAAACCGGGTGGCTGCCTTGGCCTGCTGGAGGTGGACGAAATCTCGCCCTTCATGAATCTTTAAGTGTATACTACTGGTAATATCACAAGGCTGTAAAGGTTTTTTATCTACTTTTTATTCAGTTTTTTCAAAAAGATATATTCTTATATTCGGCAATGGGAGAAGACCCCGGCCGATATTCCGGCGGGTTCCCGAAAGGCTTGGGAGATGGTGCGTCAGCCCTTTAGGATGGGCCCGCGGGGAGGAAGCGGCCGGGAAGGGCTCCCGTGATTTCGCCGCGTTTCCGGATGATTTCCCCCGGCGGAGGACGGTCACGGGACCGCCGAGGCATTGTCTGCCCATAAAGATGCTGGAACCCACCGCGAGATGGGGATTGCGCTCGGGTACGGTCCGGGGCCATCCCGGAGCGACAAGAACCATATCGGCGTCGGAACCGGGCCGCAGTGTTCCTTTTTGCGGGTAAAGTCCGAATGTTTTCGCCGGATTCTGGCTCATGATCCTGACGAAATCCGTGACGGCGATGCGCCCCCCTGTTGATGCCCTCATCCCACGTCACGCCGAACGGGGTTTCCACGCCGGGCGTGCCGTGCGGAGCCCTGTCCCCGGCGATGAGTATGCCCAGCGCCCTGAGTGCGCCGGAATCAACGATGATACCGTTTTTGACAAGCACTGTTCGCATGGGATCCCCCGCTTGTTGCAGAACCGGTTCAAGGCCGGGAAACGTCAACACCCCATGCCGCCTTGATCCAACAATCCGAAGTGCGCGGATCGGAAAACCTTTTTGGGAACCAGCCGCCTTGGCTCCGCCTTTCGGAAACCGCCTCGAGAGGGCCACTCCCTGATCGCCCTGCCGGGCCCCGTACCCGTCATGACGCCGTTTCCGACGATGAACGCCCCGTTCTCCAGAACATGGGGCATCCCGGCGGGATGGACGCGGGGATTGTCGCAGCCGTTGGTGTCCAGCACGGTCCGCTCGTTGAAGGCCACGAGATCCGCGTCAAATCCGGGCAGGGTGACGCCCTTGTGCGCCAGCCGGATCTTGCGGGCCGGTTAGCGAAGTCATCTTGCGGATGGCCTCTTCCTGCGACAGCACGCCCAGTTCGCGCGCGTACTTCCCCAGAATATGGGGATAGGTCGCATAGGGGCGGGGGACATGCCGTCCAGCCCGAGTTTTTCGGTGGCCACGCCCTGCATGGTTTTGCAGTCGGTGGGTTCGCCGGAAAGCAGCGGACGTTCGGAATGGCTG
>ERZ835880.2483-NODE-2483-length-12190-cov-2.890729_pt1 | contig 12190 bp, 9 predicted proteins | sample MGYA00519944_ERZ835880 | MGnify/ENA primary metagenome ERZ835880 (study PRJEB31850, sample SAMEA3708787) | human gut metagenome | biome: human gut; feature: human-associated habitat; material: faeces | place: China | collected 2014 ... | reverse complement strand
TTTGAAAAACACCATCACCATCGGCGTCGGCCCTGCTGGCACGGGCAAAACCTACCTCGCTGTAGCTGCCGCTGTGGCGGCAGGCATGAACGGGCATATAGCCAAGCCCATTGATGTGACGGCACTTTATCGGCTACTCGCTTCGCATTTTAAGTAATAATGCGTAGCAAGGGAAGGAAAACAGAGTATGCAGGAGGCACGGAGGTGTCCCATGCGTACCCTGTTTTCCTTTCTTTGAGAATAACGAGTCCTGACCCTAAAGCCGTAATTCAAAGGGATGACATCCTATGGATGCCATCCCTTTTCTCGTGCCGGGCTATCGCTTCATCTTCGCCCGCAGCGTCGTGTACGGGTGGCCTCCGAGCTGGATTTCGAACTCCTGACCATCGACGGCTCCGGCGGCGGAACGGGCATGAGCCCCAACGACATGCTGGACAACTGGGGCGTCCCCTCCGTCCTGCTGCACGCCAAAGCGCATGATTACGCCTTCCTGCGGGCCGCCGCCGGGAAGAAGGTGGTCGATCTCGCCGTGGGCGGCGGGCTCGCCAAGCCGAGCCAAGCGTTCAAGGCGCTGGCCCTCGGCGCCCCCTACGTCAAGGCTGTGTGCATGTCGCGCTCGTTCATGATCCCGGCCTTCCTCGGCTGCAACATCGAAGGGGCCCTGCACCCCGAACGCCGGGAACGCGTCCACGGCGCGTGGTCGGCGCTTCCGAAGACGGTCCTCGACATCGGCGATACGCCCGAAACCATCTTCGCCGGATACCATGCCCTCAAGGAACGCCTCGGAGCCGACGAAATGGCGCATATCCCTTACGGAGCCATCGCCATGTGGACGATGTGCGACCGGCTCGGCGCGGGGCTCCAGCACCACATGGCCGGGGCCCGCAAGTTCGGCGTCGAGCACATCGACCGCACGGACATCTGCGCCGCCAACCGCGAAACGGCTCAGGAAACGGGCATCCCCTTCATCACGGAACAAGACGACGAGCTGGCGCGCCGCATCGTGCTCGGCTGACAAGGAGAGGCGTTCATGCTGGATCTGCTCTTGACCAACGCCCGCATCGTGGACGGGACGGGCAACCCCTGGCGCAAAGGCTGCGTCGGCGTGCGCGACGGGCGCATCGTGGCCGTGGGTTCGGCCCACGATATGCCCGAAGCCCGGACGGTGCTCGACATCGGAGGCAACATCCTGTGCCCCGGCTTCATCGACAGCCACAGCCATTCGGATTTGAGGATAATAGATGAGCCGTTGGCCTTGCCCAAAATCATGCAAGGGATTACCACAGAGAACGTAGGCCTCGACAGCATGTCGGTGGCCCCCATCAGCGACAAGAACAAGGAGCCGTGGAGCACGAGCATTTCCGGGCTCGACGGCGTAGCCCAGAAACCGTGGGGCTGGAACGGGTTCGCCTCCTATCTCAATACGCTCGACGCCGCGAAGCCGAGCGTCAACCTGAGTTCCTATGTGGGGCTCGGCACCGTGCGCCTCGACGTCATGGGCATGGAGGACAGGCCGCCCACCGCCGAAGAACTGCGCCTTATGGAAGAAAGCGTGGCCCGGTGCATGGAGGAAGGCGCGCGCGGCATTTCGGCGGGGCTCATCTACACGCCCAACAAGTACCAGTCCACGGAAGAACTCGTCGCGCTCGCCAAAGTCGCGGCCCGCTACGACGGCATCCTCGACGTGCATATGCGCAATGAGGCCGACCACATGGCCGAGGCATTGGAAGAGGTCATCCACATCGGGCGCGAAACCGGCATCCGTATTCTGGTGACCCATTTCAAGCTGCGGGGGCGCAGGAACTGGGGGAACGCCCGCAGGCATCTCGACACCATCGACCGGGCCCGCGGGGAAGGCATCGACATCGGCATCGCCCAGTATCCGTATACGGCCAACAGCACGTTCATGCACGTCGTCGTTCCGCCGTGGTACCACAGCCGGGGGACGGACGGCCTGCTCAAAGCCTTGGCGGAGGAACGCGAACAGGTCAAAAAGGACATGCTCACCACCGAAGGCTGGGAAAACTTCTCGCAGGTCATGGGCTGGGAGAACATCTACGTCTCCTCGGTCGCCAGCGAAAAGAACCTCTGGTGCGAAGGCAAAAGCGCCGTTGCCCTTGGCGAGGCCCTCGGCAAGTCGCCCGAGGACGCGGTGCTGGATCTGCTGATCGAGGAAAACCTTGCCGTGGGCCTGCTTGGGCACGGCATGTGTGAAGAGGATGTAATGGAAGGCATGAAGCACCCGACCATGTGTCTGATCACCGACGGCCTGCTGAGCGGCGGCAAGCCGCATCCGCGTACCTATGCGGCCTTCCCCCGGTTCATCGCCCGTTACGTGCGGGAAAAGCGCCTGCTCACCCTTGAGGAGGCCGTGCGCAAGATGACCTCCAGCACGGCGCTCAAACTCCGCATGAAGCGCAAGGGCTTCATCATGCCCGGCATGGATGCGGACATGGTGGTGTTCGGCGAAAACCGCATCCGCGATGTGAATACGTTTGAAAATCCGCGTGTCTACCCGGAAGGCATCGATTACGTGCTCGTCAACGGCGAGATCGCCGTCGATCACGGCGTCCATACGGGCGCGCGTCCCGGCAAGACCATACGCGACTGACCATGCCACCGACGGTGCGGCCGTTTCCCATCGCGGGGGACGGGCCGCGCCGTTTTTTCGTTCTTCAAGGAGGAAACGTCCATGTCGTACAGCCCCACGCTCGGCTCCGTGTTCAACCGCACGAAAATGCGCGATCCGTCCCATGTCTGTTCTTTTTCCGGCATGTGCGCCATGTGCACCGCCGACTGCATCGGCAGCTGCGAGATCGGCCTGTCCGCCGTCCGGGGCATGGAGACCGTATATCCCACCACCACGGGGGAAAACCAGATCGCCTCGGAAAAGGTCTATCCCGTCGATTATTCCCATTTCAACATCAACGGCAGATCCTTCGGGGCAATGGGGGCTCCGCTGGACGCCGATCGCGCCACCATCTACCATGTGGGGCTCGAACGGGAGATCGGCACCCTCAACCCCGTGAAGTTGGCGCTGCCGATCATCCTGCCCGCGCTCATCAAGCTCAACTGGCCCGACTACTTCGGCGGCGCGGCCATGGCGGGCGTCAACGCGGTCATCGGCGAAGGGGCCGTGAGCAAGGACCCGACGCTCGCCTACGAAAACGGCAAGGTCGTCCACGCCCCGAAGCTCCGGGAAATGTTGGACGCCTTCAACAAGTATGACCGGGGATACGGGCAGATCATCCTTCAGGCCAACTATGACGACGACGCGCAGGGCGTGCCGGAGTACGCCATCCGGGAATGCGGGGCCAAGGCCATCGAATTCAAGTTCGGGCAGTCCGCCAAGGGCACCCAGCCCGCGAACCTCGTCCCCACGCTCGAAGAGGCGCTGAAGAAGTGCGAACAGGGTTTCCTTGTCCTGCCCGATCCGCGGGATCCCGGCGTACAGGAAGCCTATGGCCGCAAGGCGTGCCCCGCCTTCCACGTCTACGGCCGTCTGCCGATCTGGAGCGACGACTATCTGATCGGCCGCATCGCGCAACTCCGCGACATGGGCATGGCCAACGTGTATTTCAAGATGGCGGGCTTCGATCCAGAGGATCTGGAGCATATCCTCCGGCTGGCTTCCAAGGCGCAAGTGGATATGGTTACCTTCGACGGCGCGGGCGGCGGCTCCGGCTACAGCCCCTGCAAGATGATGAACGAATGGTGCCTCCCCACGGTCGTCATGGAAAGCATCCTTTACGGCATTCTCAACAAGCTGGCCGCGGAAGGCATGGAACTCCCGCATGTGGCGATCACGGGGGGCTTTGCGACCGAGGATCAGGTGTACAAGGCGCTGGCCCTCGGCGCGCCCTACATCTCCGCCGTGGGCCTGTGCCGGTCCAGCATGGCGGCGGCCATGAGCGCCAAAAAGATCGGGGATCTCATTGAGGCGGGCAAAGTCCCCCCGGAACTCGCCCGTTTCGGCACGACGAAGGAAGAGCTGTTCAGCGATCTTCCCGAGCTGAGGGGGCTCTACGGCAGCGCGGCGGACGGGTTCTCCACCGGGGCCGTCGGGGTATATTCCTACCTGAACCGCATCGCCTACGGGCTGCGCCACTTCGCCGCCCTGAACAGGAAATTCGACGTGAAGCACATCGAGCGGCGCGACGTCTTCCCGCTCACCCGCGATGCCAAGGAACTGCTTGACGGGACGTGGCTGCGGTAACCTCCCCTTCCGTCCCCTTTTCCGCGCAGGCGACACTTCCCTCGGTGCCGCCTGCCATTTTTTTGATGCCATCCGTATGAAGCGAAGAAAGGGGCCTCCGTGCGCCTTGCCATCCAACGCGGATAACGATTCGACGATACCGAACAAAGGATACTTCTCCGCAAGATGCGCAAAAGCATTGCCGAAGCGTCCGAGTTCCGGCACATTTTACCTGAAGCCGTTTCGGGCGGCGGGGAGGGGGTCCATGAATCACGAGCAGGCCATGTTGATGAAGTCTTCGCGCGTAAGCGATTTGAATACGCCGTGGGAACAGGTGCTGCACCTCGCCTCCCGGCGCGTCTTCCCCAAGCGGCACACCATCGACGTTTCAAATACGGAACCGCCCTATTTCTACTATATCCTTTCGGGGACCATGCGGCTGGCCTATGTCGGAGCCAACGGCGAGGAACGGACGATCCTGTACGCCGGGGCGGGCACGCTCATGAACGTGCCGACCATCATCGCCGGGGACATCAAGAATACCGTGGTGACCTGCACGGAACGGGTGGAAGCCGCGATTTTCGACGCCGGGCTGCTGACTGATCGCGCGTTCGCCGCCGCCCATCCGGATTTGCTGCTCAACCTCATCCACTCGCTTTGCAGGATGGGGCTGCCCCGGCATGAACGGCATCACCAGCAGCGGCGCGAAGGGCATCAACGCCCTCGGCCCGCGCTATATGGGCAAGTACCACCCCCTGATGGAAATCGGCCCGCGCTACCTGCTCATCCAGGGGACGCACCGGGAACTCACCGAGGGGAACGGGCCGCCCTTCGTGCTGGACGTCGCCCCCATGCTGGTCCTGTTCGCCATCGTCATGACCTTCTGCATCCTCGGCTGTTTCCTGCCGTCCATGCCGCTGCTGCTCATCTGCGTGCCGATCTTCGTGCCCATTGCGAAGGTTTTCGGCTGGGATCTGATCTGGTTCGGCGTCATCATCACGGTTCTGGACAACATGGCCTCCATCACGCCGCCTTTCGGCATCAGCCTCTTCGTCATGAAGGAAGTGGCGGGCGTGACGCTCGGCACCATGTACCGCTCCGCCGTTCCTTTCGTCATCGCCCTGTTTGTCTGCCTTCTCCTGATTGTCCTGTTCCCCCGCTGGCAACCTATCTCCCCACGCTCATGAACGGTTAGCGTACGGCGGACCAGCCTGAAACAGCGGAAAGCCCCGTGCTGTGCGGGGCTTTCGTTTTTGCCCGGCGGCGGAAGCCGCCCCGATCCCCAGCAGGCTCCCAAAGGCCCGCGCAAGCTGGACATGGCCTTTCCCCCCGCCTACAATGGGTTCTCAACTGAACAGGGGGTGAACATGGCGCTTTCTCAATCGCAAAAGATCATTGCTTTTCTCGAAAAACATCGGGGCGGGAGCTTTACGGCCCGGCAGATTGCCGAAGCCATCGTGCAGCAGTACGCTTCCGACTACGCCAAAAAGCGCAACAATCCCCGTTTTGCGGATGACAAGGCATTTCTTTCGCAAATCATTGCGGAAATCGGATCACAGAAAGACACGCTCAAAAGGCTCCGCCCCACACTCGTATGGCAGGACAGGCCCAAGCCCCGCCGCTACTGCATTCCATTGGAAGAGACGCAGGAGGCGCTGGATACGGCCCAAGGTGAAACCTGTGAACGCGATGAGGAGATCTGCGCCTGTGAAGAACGGGCCCTGCTGGAACAGGAGCTTTACCCGCTTCTCACCAGTTATCTCTGGTCGGAGCTGCACCTCTACTCCATGCGCATCCGGGAAGGCCGCTCCCACAATACGCGGGGAAACGGCGGCAACCAGTGGCTCCACCCCGACATCGTGGCGATGGAGCCGGTGGACAAGGCATGGGGAAACACGTCAAAGCCTGCGGGCACGCCAGCGGCAGCACCTGCGTCCGGCTCTGGTCGTTTGAAGTCAAAAAAACGCTCACCGTCGCCAATATCAGAAAATGCTTCTTTCAGGCCGTCAGCAACTCGTCTTGGGCGCACGAGGGGTATCTCGTCGCCACGGCCATCGCCGACGACCGGGTGGAACAGGAGCTCAGGATGCTTTCAGCCCTGCACGGCATCGGGGTTATCCTGCTCGATCCCGAAAATCCGTCGGAAAGCGAAATCCTGCTCCCCGCACAGAAAAAGCCGGATGCCGACTGGCAATCCATTGATCGCCTCGCCAAAGAAAACGGAGATTTCCACGAATTCATTGAGCTGGTTTCCGTCTACTTCCAAACCGGGACGCTGCGGGAAAAGGATTGGGACAACAAGACGGCCTGACGGGATCTTTGTTTGAGTGGAGGATACCGAACGGCGTTTTGGCTCCGCCGGTTCTCTCCGCAAAAGGAAAAGGCAGGCACGGCGCCGTATCCGTTCAGCTGTAAAAGCCCAACAGCCTTGCGCCGCCGTCGATCGCTTGCCGGTTTTATCTATCCGGTGAAAGGCAGCGTACCCAGCAGACAGCCATCCCTTGTAACGTTATTGATAAACATGGAGAAAAAAGATGCGCGACGAACTGATGTCCGAAATCATCAAGCTGGAATGGGACATGTTTTCTCATGTTTCGAATGTGGGAGGCCCGGCCTCCTGCCAGATGCGGCCCGACACCTTCAAAATCATGCGGAAGAGCCAGGCCGCCACATGGTCCGATGAGCTGCTTGCCAGTTATCTGGAAGATCTGAAGACCGCCACGCGGGAAGGCAGAAACATCATGACCGAGAAATACGCCCGGATGATGGAATCCACTTTCCCCGAAGAATACCGGAAGCTGGCGGCATCCCTCCCGCCCGTCGACAAGGAAACCTTGCAGAAGATAGAAGAAATCGTCGCGATCAACGTGGGATGGAAAGCCGAGCTGTTCGACCGTTATCCCCGTCTGAGCGGCAAGGGCCGCCCGCTGCGCACCAGCGAAGACTCCACCGGGGAAACGTCCTTTGAAACGTACCTGCGGGGAGAATTGAAGACGTATTCAGCGCGCACGATCACGCTCCTGCATGAACTTACCTTGCAGCAACAACAGGATGGCGAGAACGGCGCGGCGCTGAATCTCCTCAATCAGGTGCAGCAGTACGGGTATGCCACGCTCGAACAGGCCGAAGGCCATCGCGCGGGAGCCTGACGGCGTTCCCGGCTTCCTTACGGGCGCGGCTTTACCTACGCCTTGCCCTTTCCGGCATGGCGTGCCTTCAGAAAGGCAAGCCGCTCGTAAAGCGAACAGCCGAGCTCCCAAGGCTCCTGACCGTAGGGGACGCCGGCGGCCTTGGCGGTCATGGCGGCTTTCAATTTTTCCGGAGTGACGGGAAGCGTAGCCACCCGCACGCCCACGGCATCGGCTATGGCGTTCAGGATGGACACGTGACCCGCACTCTGGAAGCCTTCCGCGCATCCGGTCGAACCGTGCGGCCCGTTCTCGCGGTACGTCTCGTGAAACAGCACGTTGAACGTGTCCGGAACGTCATTGCAGCGGGGAACCCCCGCCCCGCGCATGGTCGCGTGCTTCTTCATGTCCTCGTAGTTTTCGCTCAGGGCGAAGCCGATGGAGTGCGAAAAACCGCCCCATGCCTGCCCGAGCACGGCCTGGCGGCTTCCGATCACCCCAACGTCGGCCACAATCGTCGCGCCGAGGACACGGGTCCTGCCCGTGGCGGCTTCGACAGCCACTTCCGCCATGAACAGCACGTAGTTCTGGGCAATCGCGCCGTACCCGTGCCCCGTATCGGGATCAATGTCCGACCATTCGGCGGTATGGACGCCACGGTATCTGGTCGGAACGCCCGCATCGCGCATTTCCCGCCATGTGCGATACGTCCCGTCTTCCTTGCGCATGGCGGTGAGCAGCTTGGAAGCCGCGTCCAGCGTTGCCATGCCGACGACATGGTGCGAACGGCTGCCCGACGCCGATCCCGTATCGGGGCAGCATCCCGTATCGTTGCGGACCAGGCGGATGGCCTCCGGCCTGAGCCGCAAGGGGCGCAGCGCCTCATGGACATGGAGCAGGCTGCCCGTATCCGCCCCCTGCCCGACGTCGGCCCATGTGCTGTAGTGCGTGACCGATCCGTCCTCATTCAGCTCCAGATCGATTTCCGCGCGATCCGGCACTTTTGAGACGTGATACCCGCCCCACGCAATGCCCACGCCGCGCCTGTGCTCCGGCGTGCTTTCCGCCCGGGCCTTTTCCACGGCCTTCCGGTAGTGCGGGCGCAGCATGTCCATCATCGCCCGCATGGGATATTCCCGGTAAGGGACGGACGTGGTGCAGGTATCCCCTTCCCGGGCGACGTTGATATAGCGGAACTCGAAGGGGTCCATGCCGATCCGCCCGGCGAGCATATCCACGATCTGCTCGCTCGCCGTGTAGGTCTGCGGCGAGCCGAACGCCCGGAAAGCCGTCCCGAAATTGTTGTTGGTGAAGGCCGTCCGCACCAGGCCACGGATATTCGGGATGGCATACGGGTAGCCGAAAAAGCGGCAAACCTTCGTCGTCAGCGCCCCCGCCATTTCGCTGTATGCGCCGTGATCGATCCCGGCAAGGAAATCCATTGCCGTCAGCTTTCCCGCTTCGTCGCACGCGAGGCGGACATTGGCGTACACGGGGGAACGCTTGCCCGTCGTGTGCTGGTGTTCGGCGTAACTGAGCACGAGGGAAACCGGCGCATCCAGCGCCAGCGCGCAGGCCGCCGCCAGTGCGGTATTGCCCGGCGACATGCTGTAGCCGAAGCTGCCGCCCGCCGGATTGCCGATGATCCGCACCTTTTCCTTGGGCAGCCCAATAGCCGGGGCCATCTGGGCGATGTTGCCGTACAGGTATTGCCCCTTGCACTGGATGACCACGCCCCCGTCCTGCGGGTAAGCCAGAACGACATCCGGCTCCACCGTCAGATGCGGCTGCCGCGACGTGCCGAAACTTCCCTCAACCGTATGGGCGGCATGTTCCAAAAGCCCTTGCGTGTCCTCGCCCTTGTAGACGGACTGTTCCATATAGATGTTGGGGGTGTTTTCATGGATCGGGAACGCCCCTTCCGCAGCGGCTTCCATGAAGGTCATGACGGCGGGAAGCGGCTCGTATTCCACCCGGACCCGCTCCGCAGCGGCCCGCGCCTTGTCCCGGCCCGTCGCCGCCACAACGGCCACCACGTCCCCATACCGGCGTACCACCCCGTCACAAATGACCGGGCGATCGAGGCCGTCGCACAGGCTGTGCACGGTGCCTTGCGGCGCAACCAGCCGGTTCGTGCCCTTTACGTCCTTCGCGGTAACAACGTTGACGACGCCGGGCATGGCTTGGGCTTCGGCGGTGTCCAGAGCCCGTATCCGGGCATGTTCCCGTTTCGCCAGAACAACCGCCAGATGCAGCGTGCCTTCCGGCATCTTCCCGGAAATGTCGGCCCCGAAGTCGCATGTCCCGAGTACCCGGGAAAGCGCCGTGGGCTTCGGGAAATCCGAACCGTACAGCCGACCGTCCTCCGGCGGGGTAAAGGTGATGTCCTCCATCGCCTTTTCCCCGCGCATCACGGCGGCGGCCTCCATCACGGCGTCCACGATGGGCTTGTATCCGGTACAGCGGCAGACGTTGCCGTGCCGGGTAAACCATTCCCTGACCTCTTCCCGCGTCGGATCAGGATTGCGCATCAGAAGCCCTTTGGCCGACATGATGAACCCCGGCGAACAGAAGCCGCACTGCACGCTCGCATACGTCATGAACGCCCGCTGCAACGGATGAAGCCGTTCCGCCGAGCCGATGCCCTCGATGGTTTCGACTTTCGCATACGCCTTGACCTGTTTCATCTTTTTGACGCAGGAGCGCGTGACCTCCCCGTCGAGCAGCAGCGAACAAGCGCCGCAGTGCCCGGTTCCGCACCCGACTTTCGTCCCGGTGAGCCCAAGACGCCGCACCACGTCGGCAAGGGAGTCCTTCTCCGGCTCACAAAGGATTTCCCGATCTACCCCATTGATGTTCAAGACGATTCTCTGAATGGACACGGTTCCTCCTCTGTGAAGGGGTTGGATATTTTCCAGACAAGGCGGATTGCCTTCTCTCCCGGAAGCTGGAAAGAAAGGCAATCCGCCTTCGCCGCGCCTCAAGCGGCACGGCTGTCCTCCAGCGGACGGGCGCTACTTGCCCACGAAATCCGTGATGGGCGGACAATCGCCGGAACACATAACCTCAATGAGGGTCGACGTTTCCGACAGGCGGGCCTGTTCAAGGGCGGGCAACAGTTCTTCGGCATGTTCGACGCGGATGCCCTGAAGCCCGCAAGCCTGGGCGAGCGCCACATGATCGATGGGAAAGATGTCCACCGAAGTGCTGTTCTTGCCGTAACGGAGCTTTTCGGAACACTTCACGTATCCCAGAATGCCGTTGTTCAGCACAATGGTGGTCACTTTGAGGTTGGAACGGGCCGCGACTTCCATCTCCGACCAGACATGCGCAAACCCGCCGTCGCCGGTAATGCAGTAGATGGGGGCTTCCGGTTCGGCGACGGCGGCACCCAGCGCCATCGGCAGGCCCCAGCCGAGCCCGGCCATGCCGCGCGGCGTGATGAACCGCATCCCGCTGCGCAGCGACACGAGGTTGTTCGTCGCCCAGATGGACGAGAAGCTGGCGTCCGCCACAACAATGCTTTCCGGCGTGAGCACGGCCTGCAAGGCCGCCATGACCTGCGCGGGATGGATCGGCTCACCGGCGTTGCTCAGGAAGGAAGCCATTTCCGCATCGTGCGCGGCGCGTCCGGCGGCGATACGCGCCTCGAGCGCCGCGCGTGCCGTGCGCCGCTTCCCACCATCCATCGTTTTCATGACATCCGCAAGGGCTTCGAGCGTGAGCCGCGCATCGCCCACAAGCCGTATGGCTTCGTAATTACGGCCTACTTCGCCGCTGTCCATGTCGATATGGGCAAACACGGCATCGGAGGGGTACAGCGTCCACGAGTCCGTCGCGTTCTGGTCGGTCCGCGTGCCCACCAGCAGGATAAAATCGGCCTCCTCAAGGATGGGCCGCTGATGGCGTCCGGCAGAACCGGGGCCCGTGGCGTTGGCGAGCACGCCGAGCGAGAGCGGGTGCCGTTCGTCCACGCCTCCCTTGCCCATCACCGTGGTCGCCACCGGCAGGGAGAAATGTTCCTGAAGCCCGGCAAGGGCCGCGCACGCCGAGGAGAGGTGCACGCCGCCGCCCGCGACGATCACGGGGTTACGGCTGGAAAGCAGACGTTCCGCCACGCCGCGCACGGCATCCAGAGGAGGCATGACCGGATCAAGCGGATAATGGCCGAGCGGGATGCCCCGCTTTTCGGGCTCAGCAGGCATACCGAGCATGTCGTTGGGGAACAGGAGCACGACGGGACCGGGCCGCCCGGAACAGGCCACCGCGAAGGCCTGATCCACGTAGTCCTCCACGCGGTCCGCCGTATGTACCCGCCTCGTCCACTTGGAGCAGGCCGAGAACAGACGGACATGGTCGAATTCCTGAAACGCATTGCGATCCTCATTCTTCAACGGGATCTCCTGAAGCATGACCACAAGCGGAATCGAGGATTTCAGCGCTTCCGCAAGAGGGGCCACCACAAGCGTCGCCGCGGGGCCGTTCTGGGCGATCATGACGCCGGGGCGCTTGCTGACGCGGGCATAGCCGTCCGCCATGTAGCCGCCGCCGTTTTCGGTACGGTAGGCGATCTGGCGCAATCCAAGTTCCTCAAAGGGCAGGCTGAGGCCCTGCGGGAGCCCTTGTCCGAAAAACTCATGGATGCCGTGCCGCAGGAGCATCCTTCCGATGCTGTGCCCAACCGTATTGTGCTTTTCAGTACACGATGCCATCTGCTGTTCCTTTCGATGCCGGACGCGCCATCCGGCGTTTTGGGGTATGACTCACTGAAAACAAGCCGCCTTCGACGGCGAGAAGCCATGCTTTGGAAATCGGAAAACCTCAGTGCGTGTATTCCAGTACGGAAACCTCCTTGCATTTCTTCCGC
>ERZ835880.2478-NODE-2478-length-12198-cov-2.659310_pt1 | contig 12198 bp, 8 predicted proteins | sample MGYA00519944_ERZ835880 | MGnify/ENA primary metagenome ERZ835880 (study PRJEB31850, sample SAMEA3708787) | human gut metagenome | biome: human gut; feature: human-associated habitat; material: faeces | place: China | collected 2014 ... | reverse complement strand
TATGATACGAGTAGGCTAAAATATGCCGAAAGCTTTGGAAATCCAAGGCAGAATGTGAGGTGCTTATGGAAGTAGATGACAGGCCGAACAGGCCAAAAAAACCGATGCTGACCTATTGGGTCATTGCCATCATTGTGTTTTTGCTTTTAAATACATTTGTATTTCCGAATCTGTTTAGACGACAGGTAGAGCAGACGGATTACAGCACATTTCTCCAAATGATCGAGGAAAAGAACATTGGAGAAGTCAGCGTAGAAGATACGCAGATTACCTTCTCAGACAAGAGTGGTGAGCATATTTACAAGACAGGAACAATGAACGATCCTGATCTTGTAAATCGTCTTGAGGAAGCTGGTGCTGTATTTAGTAAGCCAATTGTTCAGCAGATGGGTATGCTTGAATATATGTTGATAAGCTATATTCTTCCAATTGCTCTTTTTGCTCTTTTGGGATGGTTTCTTTCCAGAAAAATGATGAGCAAGATGGGCGATGGAGAGAGCATGATGACCTTTGGCATGGGCGGCGGCTCCAAGAGCAATGCCAAAGTTTATGTAAAGTCTGTTGATGGTATTAAATTTAAAGATGTTGCCGGAGAGGAGGAAGCCAAAGAACTTCTTCAGGAGATCGTTGATTTCCTTCATAATCCGGAAAAGTATCGTGAGATCGGTGCGAAAATGCCAAAAGGTGCGCTTCTTGTAGGCCCTCCTGGAACTGGTAAGACAATGCTTGCCAAAGCAGTAGCTGGTGAAGCAGATGTTCCGTTCTTCTCCATTTCAGGTTCCGAATTTGTTGAGATGTTCGTTGGTATGGGTGCCGCAAAAGTAAGAGATCTGTTTAAACAGGCCAATGAAAAGGCTCCATGTATTGTTTTTATCGACGAGATTGATGCAGTTGGAAAGAAAAGAGAGAGTGGTCAAATCGGCGGCAATGATGAGCGTGAGCAGACGTTAAATCAGCTGCTGTCAGAGATGGATGGTTTTGATGGTTCTAAGGGCGTTGTCATTTTGGCAGCGACAAACCGTCCGGAGTCTCTAGACCCTGCACTTCTTCGTCCAGGCCGGTTTGACAGACGGGTGCCGGTAGAGCTTCCGGATTTAAAAGGCCGTGAGGACATTCTGAAAGTTCATGCAAAAAAGATCAAGATTGCAGATAATGTTGACTTTAACGCAATTGCGCGAACAGCAGCAGGTGCATCTGGTGCTGAGCTTGCCAACATTGTTAATGAGGCAGCACTTCGTGCCGTTCGTGATGGAAGAAAATTTGCAACACAGACTGATTTAATGGAAAGTGTTGAAGTAGTTATTGCTGGTTATCAGAAAAAGAACCGTATTCTTTCAACGAAAGAAAAACTGGTCGTTTCGTATCACGAGGTCGGACATGCGCTTGTAGCAGCGCTGCAGACAAATTCCGCACCAGTGCAGAAGATTACGATTATCCCGCGTACATCAGGTGCGCTTGGCTTCACAATGCAGGTTGATGAAGGCGAAAAGTATTTGATGACAAAGGAAGAACTTGAAAACAAGATTGCAACCTTTACCGGAGGACGCGTGGCAGAGGAGCTTGTGTTCGGTGATGTGACAACAGGTGCATCAAACGATATTGAGCAAGCAACGAAGCTTGCACGTGCAATTATCACAAGATATGGCATGAGTGAGTTCGGTATGGTAGCAATGGAAAGCTTAAATAATGTTTACTTAGGTGGAGATACCAGTATGAGCTGTTCACAGGAGACAGCTGCAAAGATCGATGATCTTGTGGTAGCTCTTGTGCAGAAGCAGTATGAAAAGGCAAAGAATCTTTTAAATAGTCATATGGACAAGCTTCATGAGATTTCAAAGTTCCTTTATGAGCACGAGACAATTACGGGTGAGGAATTTATGGAAATCTTAAATCGTCCACAGATTGTTGCACAGGATTAAGCACAGATTTTGTCACAAAATAAATGAATTTGACGATGATTGCAAAAGAGATTAAATTTACCGTCATATTTTTGATCAAAAAAATACAAAAAGTTAATAAAATGCTAATTTTATTCATTGTAATTATTAAGAAAATGCGGTAATATAATCTCGTTGCCTTAGAAAAAAAGTATTGCCCACATGGCAGGATTTATTCTGGGAGCAAAAAAACAGCTGTAAAAACAGAAGATACTGTTGTCTAAATTAAGGTACAGAAAGGGATATCGTGATGTTAGAATTAACAAACACAGAACAAGTGATCATGAAATGTATCTGGGAAATTGGTGACAATGTAGCTGTAGCAGACTTGTTAGAGCGTCTGAAGACAGAGTATGGTAAAGAGTATGCTAGAACAACAATTAGCGTATTTATGTCCTACCTGCGTGACAAAGGCTATGTAACATATGAAAAGAGAAGTCATGCATATGTTTATAAACCATTAATCTCAGAACAAGATTATCAGAAAGAGTTGATGAAGCGCTATCAGAAGACTAGCTTTAGTGGTTCTGCGGTAGAGTTCATCCGTGCTTATCTTGACAGTCAGGAACTGACAGCCGAAGATCTTAAGGCTATTCGTGAACTGGTTGAGAAGAAGCAGCAGGAAGTAAAGTAAAATACAAAATGAGTAATAAGCAATAAGAAAGGGAATCACCGCAAGGTGGTTCCTTTTTATGTGGCGGGATTGTCAAAAGTGTGGTAAACTGGTATGGTAGAAAAAAACCAGATACACTCGTGATATAGATCTGGATAAAAAATAGACAAAGCAGTACAGGAAAGGGAGGACATGCAATATGGCGAATCGTATCAATAAGATTATTTCGACAAAGGCAAATACATTGTATGCGATGAAAAACCTGATCAAAAAGGCAAGCATTGAGGAAATGTATATCCTTAGAGTTGAAGACTTCTGGCGCAATAAAAATCAAGTCTGCACAGAGATTATGGAAAAATTTGGTGGCTGCAGAATCGTTGTGCGAAGCTCCTCTACGCAGGAAGACTGTATGAAGTCCTCAAATGCAGGACATTATAAAAGTATTCTTGATGTAGATTCAGCGAGTCGTGCGCAGATCGTAGAATCAATCGAGGCTGTAATTCAGTCATATGAAAAAGATATAAAGGGTATTTCAAATGAGCAGGTACTGATCCAGCGCCAGGCAATAGACGTGTGTGTCAGCGGTGTTGTCTTTTCACGTGACTTAAAAGGAAAGCGACCATATTATCTTGTTAATTACGATGACTTGGGGTCAACAGACAGTGTAACAAGCGGTCGTGGCGGCAAAACGCTTTGGATTGCGAGAAATGTTTCACTTTATCAGCTTGAGGAGCGCTGGCGCAATTTGATTACAGCAGTAACAGAAGTAGAGAGCATCATAGAGGATATTCCGCTTGATATTGAATTTGCCATAGACAGCCACAATCAGGTGATTCTATTTCAGGTTCGTCCGCTTGCAGCAGGCTATCGTGAAGGACGTTATATTGATGATTATTCTTTCTTTGCAAGAAAGGGCCAGATTCGACGGGAGTATGAGGAGCACCTTGATGCAATTACAGGAAAGCCGATGAAGCTTTCTGATATGGCTTTTTGGAATCCATCTGAGATCATTGGAAGCAATCCAAGGGTGTTAGATTATTCACTGTACCGCGAGATCATAACGCATCATGCATGGAATGAAGGAATCCGTACATTAGGCTATCGTGCATTTAATGAGGATCTTATGTATCAGGTTGGAAATAAGCCATATATTAACTTGACATATTCCTATTATTCACTGATTCCAGCAAGTATTCCGGAACCGCTCGCACTTCGTCTTATTCAGTATTATCAGACAAGGCTTGAGGAAGACCTTTCTGCACACGATAAAATTGAGTTTGAGATTATTTTCAGCAGCTATGATTTTATGACGGAGGAAAATTCAAAGAGATTGCTTCGTTATGGTTTTACCGAGGAAGAACGTAAACTTCTTGTGCGCGAAGTAAAAAAGCTTACGATTGATGCTGTAATGAATCAGGAAAAGATTTTAAAAGAAGACCTTGAAGCACTAAAGCGTCTTGAAAATTGCCGTGAGGAAATTGAAAAGCTGTTGTACCAAGATGTGTCAATTGACAGAATCATCGACAGTATTTTGACTTTGTTAAAAGAAATTCGCACAAATGGTACTCCGCAATTTGCCCGCCAGGCAAGACTTGCCTTTATCGCAAGAGCATTTCTTCGCACGCTTGTAGATGCTGGCTACTATACAAGTGAAAATGTGGATACTTTCATGCAGGGAATTTCTACAGTATCATCAGAATTTAACGATGATTTTGAGCGCTTTTCTGAGGGGCTTATAAGCCGCGAGGAGTTTAACTTTAAGTATGGACATCTTCGAAGCGGCACATATGATATTCGTTCAGACCGCTACGATGCGATGAATTTTCGCCCTGCGCCATCGCGTATTAAAAAAGATAAGGTAAAGATTCAAAAAGATCTTGATATCAGTATTTTGACGCAGGCTCTGGAAGATACACAGCTTGATGTGCCTGCAGAGCGTATGGCAAAATTTTGGATCAGCGCAATTGAACAGCGAGAGTATTTTAAATTTGAATTTACAAAATCGCTTAGTATGGTATTAGAACTGATTCGTAAGCTTGGCTCAATTTTGGAGATTCGTACTATGGATTTGTCTTGGCTGTGTGTAGATGACTTTAAGCTATATGAGTCAGGCTGTGATCCAGAAAATTTAAAAAAGCTTTGGATGAAGCTAATCACAAAGCGGCGCCGTTTAAATCATGACAGCCGATTAATTCTTCTTCCAGAAGTTATTTTGTCAGGTGCGAGCGTAGATGTGATTCCTGTGTATGAGGCACGCCCTAATTTCATCACGGCAAAGACAGTCGAGGGCGAGGTAGTGTTGCTTGATGAGGAGCCGGATGCTGATATCACTGGAAAAATTGTTGTAGTGCCAAAGGCTGACCCAGGCTACGAATGGATTTTTACAAAAAATATCAAAGGATTTATCACAAAATACGGTGGTGCAGCTTCTCATATGGCAATTCGATGCGCAGAATTTAATATTCCGGCAGCAATCGGCTGCGGCGAGAAAATTTACGATACAGTATCACAGCTTGACTATTTGGAGATGGACTGCAGAAATGGTCTGATCAAGGAAGGTATTCAATATACAAATCTTCATGCACTTATCACGCAGCGAGAGGGTGTTAACGATTATGGAGACCCAACCGATATACTAGAGGCTGGATATGTTGAATTTTATGAGTCTATTGGTTTTATTCCGCGTCCTGTTGCAAACCATACTAAAAACTTTGAGCGTCTGTTTGATGAAAAAATAGATCTTTTGATTGTAGTTGGTGGAGGTGCACTTGGACCGCAGTGGTATGACCGTAAACATGAGGAAACGGTACAGCCATATCGTGATAAGATGGAAGAAAAGCTTATTCACTACTGTGTTAATCATGGAATACCGATTATAGGTACATGCCGAGGCATGCAGTATGTGAATGTTCTATTTGGTGGAAAACTGGCATATCATCCTGATCTGCCGTGTCCTAGAGAGCGCGGTGAGGATCATAAGGTACGTTTGCTAAAAGAAAATCGAAGCATTTACGTTAACAATTATCATAAGGATGTCATTTTTGAGGATGCACTTGCAGACTGCTTTGAGCCGCTGGCAATAGATGAAGATAATCACACCATCGAGGCATATCAGTCTGAACAGATGAAGATTTTAGGTGTTCAGTGGCATCCAGAGCGAAAATTTGGCCATGCGGATGGAATTGATGAGACGCGCCGTCTGGTAAGAGATTTTATCTCGAAATTTATTCATTAAGCTAGAGGATATATACCATTTATTAACTAAGAAAAGAGGAAATAAGAGAATATGTACGATATGATTATAGTAGGGGCTGGAACAGCGGGTCTGACAGCAGGAATTTATGCACTCAGATCTGGCGTTAAGCCGCTTATTCTGGAGTGTGAGGCTATGGGCGGACAGATTACATTGTCTCCGTGTGTGGAAAATTATCCAGGTATTGCAAAGATCAGCGGAATGGAGTTTGCAGATGGACTGATGGCACAGTTGACAAATCTTGGCGGTGAGGTTACTTTTGGCAAGGTAATTTCGACACGAAAAATAGATAATGGCTTTGAAGTTTGCACTGAGGATGGTGAGACATATGAGGGCAAAAATCTTATTATTGCGTCAGGTGCGGCACATCGTCATCTAGGAATCGAGCGAGAGCAGGAGCTGATTGGAAGAGGAGTTTCTTACTGTGCTGTATGTGACGGACCGTTTTTTAAGGAGAAAACAGCGGCTGTTGTAGGAGGAGGAAGCGCAGCTCTTCAGGATGCGCTGTATCTGGCAGGCATTTGCAGCAAGGTGTATTTGATTCACAGAAGAGATACATTCCGCGCTGAGAAGAGTCTTATTGATCAGGTAATGGCTGCAGAGAATATTGAGTGTGTGATGAAAAGTCGTGTGACTGCACTTATTGGTGAAAAGAAGCTGACAGAACTTGAAGTTACAAATTTTTCAGGTGAAAAGAAGACACTTGTGGCAGATGGCTTATTTGTTGCAATAGGAATGGAGCCTCACAATGAAGTATTTAGAGATCTCGTAGATCTTGACGAGGCTGGATATGTAATTGCCGGTGAAAATTGTAAAACAAGGACACCGGGAGTTTACGCTGCAGGAGACTGCCGTACTAAGACGGTGCGTCAGCTGACAACAGCAGCAGCCGACGGAACAGTATGCGGACTTGTTTGTAAAGCAGTATAAAAATAAAACCTTCAAATACATTCGATAAAAAATGTATTTGAAGGTTTTTTGTTTGTATTATGCTTCCTCAGATATATTATTCTCGGCAGCTTTTTGTGCCTGCGCAGCACGATGCTTTTCAAGAATACGGTTGATTCTGTCAGTCGGATTTAATAGACCATGAATTGATACATTGTGATTTAAGTTATCAATCAAAAGTGCAATATACTTGCTCAGATCAACATTTACATAGTACGGACGAGATAGCAGCTCTGGTCTCTGGTAAACAAGGTTAGTTGTCAGGATATGATCAATGATACCCTGCTCATAAGCAGCATCAAACTTTGCCAGGCCATTTGTAAACAGACCAAAAGTAGCAGCAGCGTAAACCTTGCGTGCCTTACGGCGTTTTAATTCGCGTGCAACATCAAGAATGCTGTCACCAGAAGAAATCATGTCGTCGATAATGATGACATCCTTTCCTTCTACGTTGGTACCTAAAAACTCGTGAGCAACGATAGGGTTCTTTCCGTCTACAATGCGGGTGTAATCGCGGCGCTTGTAGAACATACCCATATCCAGGCCCAGTACGTTTGCAAAGTAAACAGCACGGCCCATGCCGCCCTCATCTGGGCTGATGACCATAAGATGCTCATTGTCAACCTGCAGATCTGGCTCTGCACGAAGCAGTGCTTTGATAAATTGGTATACACACGGAACGCTCTCAAATCCATCACGTGGAATTGCGTTCTGAACACGTGCATCATGAGCATCAAAAGTAATGATGTTGGATACACCCATTTTTGTAAGTTCCTGAAGAGCCATAGCGCAGTCAAGAGACTCGCGGGAAGTACGCTTGTGCTGGCGGCTTTCATACAGGAATGGCATGATTACATTGATACGGCGTGCCTTGCCTTCAACAGCAGCAATGATACGCTTTAAATCCTGGTAATGATCGTCTGGAGACATGTGATTCACATATCCGCACAGAGAATACGTTTGGCTATAGTTACAAACATCCACCATAAGATACAGATCGCAGCCGCGGACTGATTCCTCGATAACGCCCTTTGCTTCACCGGAACCGAAGCGAGGATTCTTTGCTTTGACAATATAGCTGTCCTTGCTGTATTCAGAGAAGTGAAGCGCAGTAGATTGTGCATGACTTCTCTCAGCGCGCCACTCAGTCAGGTATTGATTAACCTTCTGTCCAAGGCTTGCGCAGCTTTCAAGTGGGATAAGACCCAGTGTGCCCACTGGTATCGTGTTCAGATTCTTTTCGTTTGGCATGATGACCTCCATGATTATAATATGCAGCTTACCTGCGTCCAAAAGTACGAACCTTAACTAATCATAACATGAAGATGTCGAAGATTCAAGCCTTACGTCGAAATGGATAAAAAAGAAATTTACGTAAAAAGAAAGAAAAATTTGTGCAACATGACCCCAGAGAATCAAAGTCATAAGCGAATTAGCAGTGGTCATGTTATTTTTTAGAAAAAAATATGTCTACGAATTTCTTAAATCTTCTCCAAAAACAGGGATAGGCGTATATTGCCCCATAAGTCGTGAGGAGATTCGCTCTGTGTAGGTACTTTGAAGCTCTTCTGGGCTTAGATTTGTTGAGATAATAGTTGTTTTCCTTGACAGATCACGCGAATTGATCACATGAAACAGCTGACTGATTACAAAAGGAGTCAGATTTTCAGTTCCAAGATCATCAATAATCAACAGGCTGCATGTGAGTGCATATGAATCATTTTCTGATGAATCATCGTTGTTAGAATGAAAACGCTGCATAGCTGATTCAAAAAATTCAGGAGCAGTCATATATAAGACAGAAAAGCCTTTGTCAAGAACAACCTTTGCAATACAGTTACAAAGAAATGTCTTGCCAACGCCTGGATTTCCAAAGATTAAAAGACTAGGGTTTCCATCCTTGAACTGATAAGCATATTTTTCATAAATAAGTTTGAGACGCTGCATATGGGCGCGATTACTCATTCCGCCAAGAAGTGGATTTGGTGCATCTGAATAGCGGTTTATATCAAATGTGTTAAAATTCTCACGTTCCAAACGGTCTCTAATGCCAGATTGTTCATAGAGTAAGCTTATGCCAGCCTGCTCAAAGCAGTGACATTTACGGTTTCCGTCAAGATATCCAGTATCTTTACAGTCCGGGCAGCTATACTTTGGCTGAAGATCATCAAGTGTATAGTGAAGAGAAGAAAGAAGCGCACCGCGCTCGCGTCTAAGTGCATCAATCTGCATCTGTGCATTTAGAGCCTGCACTTTATTGCCAGTGATTTTAGCCTTTGCAAGAGCAGCGCTAGATGTCGGAAGAAGCTTTGAAATCTCAAGAAGTCTTGGGCACTGCGCATAGATATGGCGCAGACGTTCTTCCATTTCATGCTGGTGTTGGAAACGGATGCGGCTGTAGCGGCGCATCAGTTCATTATATTGTGAATTGGTCAGAGCCATAAAAAGTCAATCCTTTCTGCGATAATCATTCATTTGAATCCTGACTATACTGCTTTAAAATCTTTTCCATGTAATTATTATTTTTGCGCTCAGTAAAATTACGAAACTGTTGTGTACCCTTTGCGACAGAAGAAGCACGGTTTGAACTGGTGCGCTTTGCAGCATCACTTTTTACCTTTTGATCGCGCTGATTTTCAGCAGCCTGTGCATCAGCAAGTGAATGCACATTTTTTTCCTTCCAGCGCTTTAAGATGCTTTCTGTAAAATTAACATTTGGACGCTGACATTTTTTCATCGTGATATTGCAGGCATAAACATAGACATCTGTAGGAAAACTGTAATCCTTGATCCATTTATTGATATATTCAAGCTGAGCCGGAGCAGGAGTCTGATTGTATAAGCCATATGCCTTCATGATAGCATAGACAGTATCATTATGAAGCAGGTTGTACTGACGAATAGCATCAAGTGTATGAAGACCCTTTTGATGCCAGGACTGGGCAACAGAATCAATAAATTTCATATTAAGCTTGCCCTTGCAGTGATTAGCGCAGTAATCAACAAGATAATCAATGACATCTGGTGAGCGGTTAAACTGAAGATACCAATAGCCAAATGATTCTGTGTCTGCATAATTAAGCGGACGCGAAAAATACTGCTGCCATGCCGACATATACATGTTAAACTCTGGATCGTTCTCAAGAAGAATCAGCTCCTCTTGGGAAAGATGAAGTGACTGTATAGAAGGGGTCGCATTTGCAGCAGAATGTGTAGTAGTTTGTGTGGAAGCCATTGAGCCAGAAGCATTTGCAATGGTTGTATTTGCAGGAGAAACTAAAGCAGGAGTGGGCGTAGGAATTACAGATTGTACGCTTGGAGCAGGTGCAGCTGTCTGTGTAGGTGCAGTCTGTGCAGAAGCCTCTGTCTCTGCCTGAATAGATGGATCTGTAAATGCAACTCCTGACAATTCGTGACCCGATGTAAAGCTAAGGCGCATCAAACCAACAGATTCCCAATAGCTAAGAGAACGAAGTACCTCGCGCTCTGAAATATCAAGCCTGTCACTAATTGAAGCACTGCTTAAACCAGTGGCTGATGTCGAGACAGCGCGAAGCAAATATAGGTAAACCTTTACATCCGTACCGGAGGCGGCAGGAAGAAAACGGTCTATAAAATAGCCGGGAACAACAAGGGTATCTATGCTGAGCCGGTTCTCCAGTAAAAGAAAGGACATAAAAAACCTCCAAAATCCAAGTATCATCTTTGTAAAGTATAGCACAAGTTATTTCTTTTGAAAAGCGATAAAAAATCCCCAATTATTTCCCTTAGGATCAGGGCAAGCAATTGGGGATTTTGCGAATACCTTATTTAGAAATTAAGTCTTCTCCGATTTTTACAACATCACCGGCGCCCATAGTGATCACCAGATCACCAGAGGCTGCATGCTGCAAAATAAATTTTTCAATTTCTTCAAAGGTTTCAAAATAATGAGCACTTGTACCAGCCTGCTCTAACAAAACGCGGATATTGTCGGAGCTTATGCCAAGATCATCAGTTTCTCTTGCCGGATAAATTTTTGCAAGAACGACCTCATCTGCTAAGGACAGAGCTTTTGCAAAATCAGTAAGCAAAGCTTTTGTTCTTGTATAGGTGTGCGGCTGGAAGATGCACCAGATCTTTTTGTGAGGATACTTCTTTGCAGCAGTAAGTGTCGCTGTGATTTCCTGCGGATGATGTGCGTAATCGTCAATAATAGTAATTCCATTTACGACACCCTTCTTTTCAAAGCGTCGCTGTGTGCCATGGAAATTCAAAAGACCGGAAACAATGGCATCCATTGAAAGATTCAGCTTTTTGCAAAGGGCAACGGCAGCAAGTGCATTGTAAACATTATGCTCTCCAGGAACACTTAACTGAATGTGACCAAGTGTAGTGTTGCTTGCATCTGTGACGTCAAAGGAAGCCTGAGCAAATTCATTATATGAGATATTAGAAGCACGATAATCGCAGGATTCTCCGTGTCCAACAGTGATAATCTCGCAGTCAAGTCCATTGATCAACTCAGAAAGATTATGAATATCACCGTTAATTACAAGTATTCCATCCTTTGGAAGCTTTTCCATAAATAAGCGGAAAGAATGACGGATATCGTCAATGTCCTTAAAGAAGTCAAGATGGTCTGCTTCAATATTAAGGATAACTTCCATAGTAGGATAGAAGGATAAAAAGCTGTTTGTGTATTCGCAGGCCTCAGTGACAAAAAGATTTGAGCCACCTACGCGAATATTTCCTCCGATTGTTGGAAGAATGCCTCCGACAGAGATTGTCGGATCAGTATCAGCAGCCAAAAGAATTTCAGTAACCATAGAGGTCGTAGTTGTCTTTCCATGAGTTCCAGCAATGTTAATTGCCGTTTTATAGTTTCTCATCAGCTGTCCAAGAAGCTCAGCTCTTGTTAACAGCGGGATATTGCGCTTTGTTGCATCAACAATCTCTGGATGTTCAGGATGGATCGCTGCTGTGTAGACAACGACATCTGTTCCCTGCGGAATGTGAGAGATGGACTGATCATAAAAGATAACAGCGCCAAGTGAGGACAGATGGTCAGTCAGAGGTGATTCCTTAGAATCAGAGCCGCTGACGGTAAAGCCCTCCTTCATTAAAACCTCAGCAAGTCCGCTCATGCTGATGCCTCCAATTCCAATAAAATAGACATGGCATGGATTTTCAAAATTAATATGGTACATGGTACTTCCTCCGAATAATCAAGTTAAATAAGCAAAGTCAATACTGAAAAACAGTTGTTTCTTAACACAAATACTGCTTGATTTAAGTATACTCGATTTTGGAGGAATGTAAAGCGTAAATGTTATTATGCTGTGCGAATGAACGCCTATTCACAAAATTGCAATATTTACAGTATGCCCGAAGGTGAATGGATTTCACGAGCCGGACACTTGAAGCAGGTCTTTCAAAGTAATGTATAATAAGAAAGAACATAAAAG
>ERZ835880.2475-NODE-2475-length-12222-cov-3.607381_pt1 | contig 12222 bp, 10 predicted proteins | sample MGYA00519944_ERZ835880 | MGnify/ENA primary metagenome ERZ835880 (study PRJEB31850, sample SAMEA3708787) | human gut metagenome | biome: human gut; feature: human-associated habitat; material: faeces | place: China | collected 2014 ... | reverse complement strand
CGGTGCAAAAGGCAATAATTTCATTGGCTTCTTTTATTTTTTCGCTCAAAGTGTCGATATCCAGTTCGTTGTTGTCTATCTGACGGACTATCTTTTCAAGACGCTCCATTGCCTGGGAGTATGTTTCTTTTTTAGCTGCCATATTTATTGTATTTAAGATGAATAATAATGCCCGGTGGGGCGGATGTCTCTTATCGGTGCCGAGGGGTGTCCTCATCGGTGCCGGGAAGGGTGTTCATCGGTGCCGGACTTCGGAAGTGAAACTTCCTTTAGCCAGACGGGTCACCAACTGGTCTCCGGGGTTCAGCGAAGCGGCATCCGTGACCGCTTTTCCGTCTTTCAGCGTGATGCTATATCCACGACTCAGCAGTTTGTCGGGAGAAGCATCCGCCACACGTTGCCGCAAAAGTTCCAGCCGGTGACGATGACGGGACAACAGGGTCTGAGTGGCTTGCGCCAAGTCTTTTCCGGCTGCCAGCAAGGCAAAGCGGGCATCTGTAAGTTTTCGGTGAACAAGGTTCGGGATGCGGGTCTGAATCATTTCCAGCCTCCGTCCTTCCTGTTCGAGCAGGGCATACGCCCCTTGTTGCAGACGGGCGGATAACTCTTCCAGATGATCTGCCGATTCGGTGATCCGGTGAATCAGAAGTTCGGCAGCAGCCGTCGGAGTCTTCACCCGGGTATGTGCCACAGAGTCGAGCACCGTATCGTCCCGCTCGTGACCGATACCGGTGATGACGGGCAACGGGAACTGGGCACAAGCGGCCGCCAAGAGGTACGTATCAAAACCGGATAAATCCGAAGTCGCCCCTCCGCCTCGTATGATAACCACTACATCAAACTCGTTCACCCGGTCATTGATGCGATCCAATGCAGCCAATACGGACTCTTCCACCTGATTGCCCTGCATCAACGCCGGAAACAGTTCGGTATAGAAAAAGAATCCGCCAGAATTGTGCTGCAACTGATGACAGAAATCTCCGTATCCGGCTGCGGTGGCAGAGGAAATGACCGCTATACGTTGAGGAAGAACCGGCATTTCCAATTCTTTATTCAAAGTCAGTACTCCTTCTTCTTCGAGTTGCATGAGTATCTCACGACGGCGGCGGGCCATATCGCCCAGCGTATAGGCAGGGTCGATATCGAGAACAGTCAGACTGTAACCGTAGAGTTCGTGAAACTGGACTGTTACTTTCACCAGGACTTTGATGCCGGAAGCAAATAACTGTCCGGTAGTTTCCTCAAAGTAAGGTTTCAGCAAGCGGTAGATATTACTCCAGATCATACCCCGTGCCTTGGCTACGAGATTGTTGCTGCGCGGGTCTTTCTGCACAAACTCCAGATAGCAGTGTCCGGTAGTGTTGGAACGGACATCGCTCAGTTCTGCCTGTATCCAATATTCATCGGGCAGGCATTGCTCCAGACTTCGCCGGACAAGCGCGTTTAGCTCTAGTAGGGAAAGAGAATCCATAGGCATAATTAACGATAAATGAATGACACATTTCTATAATGAGATGCGAATTTGATATAGCCTAACAACGAAGAATAGCGGACCGTTCGTTATTCTTTGCTCATTTGGTATGCTTTCCAGAGATCCGGAATGCCATAACCGTAGATGTTGTCCGGAAAATCGGATCTGTCGCCTACGCTGCGCACCAGTTCGATCACTTCTTTGGCGGTCAACCTCGGGCAGGCCTGCCACAGGCAAGCTACCATTCCGCACATGATAGGAGAAGAGAAAGAGGTTCCGTTGGCCAGACGAAGATTACCGTCTGTGCCCACTATATCCGCCTTGAGGCCGACTGCTACGACATCCGGTTTCACACGTCCGTCGGCAGTATTGCCGACAGAAGAGAACGGGGCCAGTAACTTCTTCTTATCAATAGCACCCACAGTCAGTACATTCTCGGCATCGCCCGGAGGAGTGATTTTCTTCCATGAGCCGCTGCCAGAGTTACCGGCACTGCAAACGAGGACCATACCCTTATCTGCCGCCTTCGAAGCCTCCCTTGACATCAGTGCATAGTGTCCGTTCAGGTCACGGTAACGATAGTTCTTGGTCGGGTCGTCAAAGGTATAATAGCCCAGTGAGGTATTCACAACATCCACGCCCACACTATCGGCAAATTCGATGGCTGCCGCCCAGTAATCCTGCTCTACCAAATGCTCGGAAGCCTCATCCTCACTGCGAAGCAACCAGTAGGAGGCTTCCGGTGCGGTGCCGACCATGACATTCGGCTGATTCATTGCCATACAAGACAGTACTGACATACCGTGGTTGCTTTCGGCATAGATGTCCGCTTCGGGGTTCACAAAGTCGCGTGTCCCGAGTATGCGGATATTCTTCATCGCTTCGATTCTGTCCGCATTATGAAATCCGGCGTCGATAACGGCAATCGTCATGCCCTGTCCCTTGAATCCGGCATCGTGGAGAAGGTTGGCTCGGCTCATTTCAATCTGAGTGATAGCGGGCCCATACAGGCTGTCCGAACGCTGCGGATCATTGATCAGCGAATCTCTTTTGGTAACTGCCGACACTTTTCCCTGCCACACTTTCTCGGTGGAACGGACAAAAGGCAGTTTGGCTATTTCATCGATCAGCATACTGTCATTGCAGGAGACTGTAACGAAATTATCCCATTTTCCAGTGACAAGCACATGGACGCCTTTCTTTCGTATGGCATCTACATACTTCTTGCATACCGGCAAGTCGGTAGAGTCGATAGCCAGCTTCTGTCTCAACCTGCGGTCGATGGATTTTCTGGAAAGGAACTCCTCCGGTTGCTGGATGGAATAAGTGGTTGCAGCCTTATCTGTGAGGCTGATCCGATATTTCAAGGTATCGGTAGAGGTAAATTGAGCAGATGCTCCCACCGCTGTAGTCAGGATCAATGCCGCTAATACTAATCTTTTCATCTGAATCTCTCTATTTATTTTATTCTACAATTCGTCTTTATTCTCTATGATCACCAGTCCGATCCCCCGCTGCGAAGCGATAAACGCACCGCCGAGTACCCGCCGTCCATCGTAGAACACGGCAGACTGACCGGGGGCAACAGCCGAAGCCGTCTCAAGGAAACGCACCAACAAGCGTCCGTCTTCGAGGCGTTTCACCCGACAAGGTATCGGTCGGCTGCGGTAACGGATTCTCACCGCAAGATTCTCACAAGAGAACAATTCTTGCTCATCTACTATCCGGTCTTGTTCCGCCAGCATATATTCCGTCTGCAGTTGTTCGGCATCTCCCAGCATCACTGTATTCTTCTGCGGATTGATTTTCAGCACATAAGCGGGCTTTCCCAAGGCTATCTCCAGTCCTTTCCGCTGACCGATGGTATAATAAGGTGCTCCCTTATGCTGTCCCAACTTCACTCCTTCGGAGTTGACAAACCATCCCGGACCGATCTCCGTATCCAGTTCCGGACATTGCTCGCGCAGAAAATCACGGTAATCTCCCTGAATGAAACAGACTTCCATACTTTCGCCTTCCTTAGACTTAGCTTCATATCCTTTCTCCGCCAAGTACTCACGCACCTTTATTTTCGTATAGTCGCCCAACGGGAAGATACACCGCTTCAGTATATCCTGCCCCAGCCGCCATAGGAAGTAGGACTGATCTTTTTTATCATCATCTCCCGCTACAATATAGATGTGCCCGCTCCGCTCTTCCAGCCGGGAGTAATGTCCGGTCGCAATGTAGGCGCAGTCCAGCTTGTCGGCCCATTCCGCCAGTACACGGAATTTAAATAAGGGGTTGCACATCACGCACGGATTCGGGGTACGTCCTTGCTTGTACTCATCGATAAAATTCTTCACGATGGTCTCCTTAAAAGGTATACGCTCGTCAGCCACATAATGTTCAATTCCCATTCGTGCAGCCAGTTCGCGGGCATCCTGAGGCTCGTCTCCCCAAACACGCATCGTGACTCCTACTATTTCATATCCCTGCTCTTGTAGCATCAGACAGGTAGCGGTACTGTCTATACCGCCACTCATGCCAACCAATACTCTTTTATTTCGTTCTTTCATCCGAATTTCCAATCATTAGAAGAATACAAAAGTACAAGATTATAGTCAGACAGCCATAAAAAAGGAAATGAAAAGTTTGTGTCCCCTAATGAATGAACAGGCAACAGCCCCATTGCCATCATCAGACAATCATTTCCTACTGTCTCTTTAATTATTCAAAACGGTTTAAAAATGATTCAAGATACTACTGACTATCATTCGGCGCAAATCCGTATGATTTGTAATCAGATGTATGAAAGAAGCATGGAGGACTTGACAAACCGCTTTTAATGTTGTATATTTGTAAGTGTAAACCGGAAGCAAATTCAATAACATTGATAATATAGACGAAAAATGAGCAATAATAAGTATTATATAATAACAGATTGCAGGCATTCCCACTCCGGGTAATGCTTGTTGGATAGTCTGATACAAGCTAAGGGCTGCGATTCCTTATGGGAATTGCAGCCCTTTTTGTTGCTTAAAATGGATGTTTATTGCAGGAATAACGAAATTAGAGTTTATAATAAACTTGGAGGACGTTTATAATAAACGATGAAAGAATTTATTAATAAATGATTGGCTGTTACCGCATAATTAGTCAAAGTCTTTCGTATAGATGTGGGTGCTGATTTTGAAAGATTCTTTATTTTCTAGGTAAATCGATGAATTATTGCTACAATACTACCTTTCTCTTTTTGTGTCATTGATCTGAACACCTTATGATGTTATGAGAAGAATAATCTTCGGACTTAATTTTTATTTTCGCTTTATTAGCTATTAATGCGAATCAGCGGTTGATTCAAATCTGAATCGGAAACGAGTTAACTTCACCAACAGGCTTTATTCGAAGAAACTCCCGCCAAGGCTTGCTTTTCTGAAAGAAAATCAGTATATTTGAATTATACCAAAAGCGAGAACAATTATGGCTAATCCAAAATTACCGGGAATTTCCGAAAGCGAGCAAGCCTTATTGTATGCCAAACTGAATGAATACAACCGAGGCAGAGCCTCTTTCAAAGAGGAGGGTGTTTACTTGGTGGTGTTACCCCGACCGGGGAAACCAAACTATTCCCTTTGGCTCTACTCTCCCCTGCCCGAAAAGCAATCGATTCTCTATATACACGATTTATCTCCGGATATCAACGAGTCCCTGCGGATAGCAAGCACCATGTTTTATTATTCGCGACGGTGCCTCATCCTGATGGATTACAACGAGAAGAGAATGCAGAGCAACGGTGACGACCTCATCTTTTTCGGCAAATACAGGGGACACTTCCTGCACGAAATCCTCAAAGTCGATCCTGCCTATCTGAGCTGGATCGCCTATAAGTTTACTCCGAAGATTCCCAAACAGGAGCGTTTCGTCAAAATAGCGCAGGCATATCATTCGGTACATCTGGACGTGATGCTGCGGAAGAGCAAAGAGGTACGCCGAAAAAGCCGCTATCTAGGAGAAGTGAACGAGAAGCTGACGGACTTAAAGTTGAAAGTCATGCGGGTGCGCCTGGAAGACGATCCGTATAAAACAAGAGTATACGGAACGACTCCGCAATTTTTCGTCAAGCAGATACTGACTCTGAACGACGCCAGCGGCAACCTGGTGACGATGAGCATCCCATCAAAAACTCCCAGTGCGGTATCATGCACTCTATCCGGAATAGAGCATGAATATCGCCCGGGAGAAATTATATATGTAGCATCGGCGCGGGTGTCACGCCTGTTCGAAAGCTACGGTTCCAAATATACCCGCCTCAGCAACGTGAAGCTGGCAATAGTTAACGCTTGGTCCAGTCGTCTTTGACGAAACTTGCCGGATAGGTCACTTTGTCGACAATACCGTCTTTCTGACGAATCCAGGAAGTGAACGTGCGGGCGCCTTCATCAAGCACGATGATACGGGCACCGTTCGGCAGGTGATTGTATTCTGTATTTCCGCCTGTGAAACGACCGTAAGCCAACAGGATTCCTTTCCACATCACTGCATAATCATTGTCATGATCATGCCCCACGAATATTCCCATCACATCGCCGGACTCTTTCATGGCAGCAAACATACCCGTATTCAGTTTCGGCGCACAGGCTTCTTCCATGCGGGTTCCGCGCAGGATGGCATTTTCGTCGGAAGCAGCTTCATTGTATTCCGGCACAGGAATGTGGAAGAAAGCAAGTGCCGGCAATGGCTTCCCACCGTTCTGTGCTGTATAGGCTGCGCTCTGCTGACGATACCAGTTGACCTGATCGAACGTGAGCCATGCGTAACCTTTCACATCCTTCAGCGGGGAGTAAGAATGAGAGTCCATGCAATACAGGATGGCTGCATCCTTCTTCGCATCGGAAGAGGCTTTCACGGTCAATACATAATCCGGAGAAAGGACCGAGCCACGATCCGGCATCAGATTGCCGGGTACCTGACAGATGATGTCATATAGCTGTTCCCGCGTCATTCCCTGTTCATTATCATGATTGCCGAAAGTGACAACAAACGGCAGCTTACGCTTCGATACCTGTTCCAGCACCTGCAACATACCTTTATCTGCCGGAGCAGAATAAACGACATCTCCGGTGAAGATTACAAAATCAGGTTGTTCTTCGTCGAGTACCTGATTAATACGTTCCAATGCTATGTCGGAAGCGGGATTCTTATACTTGAAATGGACGTCGGTGAACTGTACGATTTTAAATTTACCGTCTTTATTGAAGCGTAATTCGCTCTTTTGGGCGAAGCAGAAGACGGTCATACACAAAGAGACCAGTGCTAAGAATAATTTTAAAGTTCGATTCATACTATTTATTGTTTAAGGGAGTTAGTAATCTGCTTTGTCAGTCCTTCTCTATCAACACAGTAGCATAAGCGGAAATGCCTTCTTCCCGTCCGGTAAAACCGAGTTTCTCCGTCGTAGTTGCCTTGATCGAGATATCTTCCGCATCGATTCCCATGACGGCTGCCATCGTTTCCTGCATCAAAGGGATATGGGCTTTCAGTTTGGGACGCTCCGCGCAAATAGTCGCATCGATATTCCCGACACGGTATCCTTTGGTCGCAATCAGTTCCACTGTCTTTTTCAAAAGAATCTTGCTGTCGATATTCTTGTACTCTCCGGCAGTATCCGGAAAATGATAACCGATATCACGCATATTGGCCGCTCCCAACAAGGCATCGCAAACCGTATGCAGCAATACGTCAGCATCCGAATGTCCCAACAACCCTTTGGAATGTTCCAGACGGATACCGCCCAGCCACAACTCACGACCTTCGACCAACTGATGTACGTCGAAGCCAAAACCTACTCTTATTTTCATAAACTATTTAATAAATGAGTCAAATAAAGAATATACGGGTCAACGTATGTAGAAGTCAAGCAGCTTTTCACCTTCAAGATATCCCTGCAAGTGCTGACCGATACTGACCGGCCCTACTCCGGCAGGCGTGCCCGTAAATAGTAAATCGCCAATCTTCAAAGTCACAAACTTACTGACGTAGGCAATGATGTCATCAACTTTGAAAAGCATATCGGCTGTACAGCCGCGCTGCACTTCCTTGCCGTCAATCATCAGATTGAAATTCAGAGACTGGATATCTTTGTAGCGGTCTACCGGAACAAAGGTGCCGATAGCGGCAGAAGAGTCAAAACCTTTGCAAAGTTCCCACGGATTGCCCGCTTCGCGGAATTTCCGTTGCAGGTCACGGGCAGTAAAGTCAATGCCTACCGTCAATGCATCATAATAACGACTGGCAAAACGGGGAGAAATATTCTTTCCCAAACGGTTGATGCGTACTACAAGCTCCGTCTCATAATGTACTTCATTCGAAAAATCGGGGATAAAGAACGGTTTGCCATCTTTCAGAATAGCCGAATCGGGCTTCATGAAAATAACCGGTTCTTTATTTACGGATGTATGTCCCAGCTCCTGATTGTGCAGGGCATAGTTCATTCCTACGGCAATAATCTTCATTATTTGATTTCGTTAAAATTAAGGCGGTTGAACATCACCGCCAGATGAGCGTAAAGGGATGTATTCTGTACCACGATGTCCTCAGGTACACGGATACGGAACGGGGTAAAGTTCCAGACTGCCTTGATTCCCCCGTCCACCATCATATCTGTGATGCACTGGGCAATCTCGATAGGAACGGTCAGCACGCCAATCTGCACGTCATATTCTTCCATCTTCTTCAGAAAGTCGTCCGAATGGTAGATAGGAATCCCGTTGAGGTTAGTGCCGACCAAAGTCGGGTCTACATCAAAAGCAGCCACAATCTCAAGCCCGAAATGCTTCAGACCGGAGTCCTGCAAAAGTGCGCCTCCCAGACTGCCGACTCCAAAAAGAAAAGCCTTATGTATCTCCGTAAACCCCAGGAAGTGCTCTAAAACCTCAATGAGCGCATCGACCTCGTACCCTACACGTGTACGCCCGGAGATATTCACATACGACAAGTCTTTTGCTATCTGTGAAGCGTCAATATTTATTTCCTTAGATATCTGCGTAGAAGAGACAAAACGTTCGCCTCTTTGCTTCAGCAACTTGACATTCGACAAGTACCAAGGCAGTCTGCGCAAAGTAGGCTCCGGCACTTTCGTACAATCTATCTGCTGTATCTTTTGGTTCTCGGCCATTTCTTTTATTTATTCAGGTTATAAGATTGACAAAAATACGTTTTTTTTCGGAATTGCAAGAATGATTCATACTATTTCTACACAGGTGCTATTCTCCCGCAAACGTTGACAACGGAATGCTGACGGAAACTCCCGCCGAGCGGTATTTCAAACTGTCGAAGCCAAGGAAGACGCCTAACCGTGCCAGTTTCATGAATCCGATGGAGTAACCGATTTCCGAATAGGGACGGCGGTCGTATTCCACAAGTGTACGGAGATGCAGCGCTTCATCGAGGTTCTTCTTTTTCAGAAAAGGAAGAAATTTCAGCAACAGACAGGGTGTGTACCAGGAAATATTAGCTTGTACCCAACGGGTATTGGTAGAGTATGCATAATTATCCAGCAAAGAGAATCCTGTATCAAACGAGCGTTCCGTCACCGGCAAACCTGTGGTCGCAAAATGCTTGAAATCGGGGAATTGCATACCGCTCTTATTCCAGAATGTTCCGGCATTAACAGCCCAGTCTAGTGTATTAAACATTCCGAACTCTATGCTCTGCCTGGCCGAAAACTCCGCCAAGTGATAGGACGGAGAAGGCAAAGCCCCTTTCAACGGGAAAGCACGGTCATAACGCAATGTAAAGGTAGGGCATTTGGATTCTTCATATACTTTCTTTCCTCTGTACATCCGGTAATAATGAGCCGGTGTATATTCCAAGGCAAAGGAAGCTTTCAATAATTCATTTTCCGGCATCGGATAGAATGCCCGGCTGTCCGGAATATTCGACTCCGCTTCTTTCTTGAACCAGCTCCGGTGTATATGATTCTCCAGCATCTGTCGTCGCTGCCAGGAAAGCGAGGTAGAAAGCAACAAACTATTCGCCAGTTCGATCTTATTTTGGAAAGACAGGAAACGCTTCTCATAGAGTTTCACATCATTCCGCCCGAAGAAAGAAGAGGCAACGGTATTTATCAGACGGGATTCTCCACTTTCTCCATTATAATCGGCAGAAAGAACTCCGCCGGACAGTTCCAGATATCCCCGTCGCCTCGGAGCATAACTCAAGGAGAGTTCACTTTGCCCTGCTACCGCTTTACGGGCAGTGGCATAATAAGCAGAAGGAGTGAATTGCAAAGTAGAGACCTCCGATAATTTCAACCCTGTTTCAAACTTAGCTCCCAGCCAGAAGCCATCTACAAAATTATACTCAGGCACATAGGAAGGCAAGCCTTTCCAGCCAATCCATGCTTTCTTGTCTGAAGTACGATAGGTTTCACCCATCAGGAATGTTTGAATGATCTTTTTCCCAACTGTTGTTTTAGCCGAATCATTCTCCTGAAGGGAGTCTTTGGAGAGGGATAACTCTTCTTTATGGATATAACTCTGTATTTCTTCCGGACGCAAAGGAACACTTCTGACAGCTGCCCAATAAAGCGAATCCTTTTTGTCCGCCAGCGAATCGGTCTTTATATTCACTTCTCTCTTTCTCACTTTACGTTCATATTTATGCGGAGAACGTGCAGTATCGGATTCGGCAATGTTCTTTTCCATCAGCTTAGATAGCTTATAGGCTTCACTCAAAGTCAAGTCCTCCTTCGTCGACAGTTCTTCTATCTGCTTTACAAGCTTCTGCTGCTTCCTGTTTTGTTTCGGTGAGGCATCAGAAGCCCCATTCATCACTTGCTGACGGTCTGCTATTTCCACATTCGTATAATGTACTGCTGCCAGATAGGAAGCCTCTGCAGAAAATCCCATCATTTTGATTTCACAGGACATACTTGTGGAGGTAGCCAGGAAAACAGAAGGCTGAACTTCTTTACAAGTTGCCTTGACCGTAGCTTTCAGGCCACTCATACGGATAGAAAATTCAGCCGCAGAGACGCACCAAAGATTTTCCACAATATACAAATCTCCGGACACCAGACGCGGACTGTCTTGCTTGGGGATGACTTTTATTTTATTGATCAGATGGTTACCTTCACTATAGCAGCCTTCCAGTTTAAAACGGTAATAAGAGAATGCTCCGGCACTTAGCGGTGATACTTTATCGAAGATAGTAGGCTCGTAAAAGTTAATAGTGGTCAGACCGATTCTGACCTCCATCTCCTCGGGAAATGAATTGGAATAGGCCTTTACCTGATTCTCCCAAGTAGAGGGTGCCTTAAAAGTCACCACTCTCTGTTCCTCCATCACAAACAACTTGCCCAGAAACTCTTTCGACTCTTTCCTGACTTCCTTCGACAACTTTAGAATTGCGGGAATAGTCTTCATTTTTCCTGTGCCTTTCAGATAGGTTCCGGCCCTAAATCCCTTCACCTGTGTCCGGTAATAAGGAGCATTCGCAATCGCCTTACGCATTACAGAATAGGCCGGATCTTCCGCATCTTTCACCACATTCACTTCCCGCAGACTATATATTTGTTCGGAGAGCACAATATTCTTTTCCACATCTCCGGCAGATATGGAAAAGGAGAATGTTTGTCCGGCGAAACCTAAAGAAGAAACCTCACAGGTATATTGTCCCGCCGGGAGCGAGGTCTGAAAACAGCCGTTATCATCGGTAGTGAAGCCTGTTTTAAGTTCTTTCAGATAGAGTGCCGCATAGGGGATCGGATTTCCTGCAAGATCAACGACTCTGCCTTTAAATGTTTGTGCCCAAAGAGAAATAGTAAAAGAACATATGAGAGCAAACGCTATGGATCGTTTCATCATTTTCTGTTTATTAGTCTTATTTCGTTTTATTATTAGACGCCAAAGTAAACAAAAGATTGCAAAGTTCCCCACAAAATATTACTTTTGACACAATAAAAGCTGAAGTATATGAAAAATAATGATTGGAAAGATAGATTGAACGTGGTCTACTCTACAAATCCTGATTTCAACTATGACATGGATGACGATCAGGAACAAGTGACGCTGGACAAGAATAAACAGAACCTTCGGGTTTCTCTCGACCGAAAAAACCGTGGCGGCAAAGTAGTTACACTCATCACCGGATTCGTTGGAACAGAGAATGACCAAAAAGAACTCGGGAAAATGCTAAAAAGTAAATGCGGAGTCGGAGGTTCGGCCAAAGACGGGGAAATCATCGTACAGGGAGATTTCAAACAGAAAGTGATAGACCTGTTGATAAAAGAAGGATATACAAAGACCAAAGGAGTCGGAGGATAATGAGAAAGGGCGGAAACCATCAAAGTTCCGCCCTTCTCTATTATCTTTTTGAGATAGATTATTCAGCTTTCAGAGTGAAGCGCTTAAAGTCAAGAACCTTCAGTTCAGGATCAGCAGCTGCCAATACTTCTCTTACAGTCTTCTTAGCGTCCATGATATCTTCCTGGTTCAGCAGACAAACTTCCTTCAAGAACTTACCCAGACGACCCTTAGCGATGTTCTGAATCATTTGTTCCGGCAGATGTGCAGCCTTTTCAGCAGAAACGGTAGCAATAATTTCCTTTGCCTTAGCTATATCTTCAGCTGTAATCCAGCCCTTAGCCATATTACTTTCCATGTGCTCTTCGCTATCTACATGAGCAGGGTTGATATTAGCTTTCTTCAAAGCAGCTTCTACAGCTTTCTGTACCTGTTCAGCTTTTGTTTTCTCGATAGCAACAGCAA
>ERZ835880.2467-NODE-2467-length-12276-cov-10.224777_pt1 | contig 12276 bp, 10 predicted proteins | sample MGYA00519944_ERZ835880 | MGnify/ENA primary metagenome ERZ835880 (study PRJEB31850, sample SAMEA3708787) | human gut metagenome | biome: human gut; feature: human-associated habitat; material: faeces | place: China | collected 2014 ... | reverse complement strand
CCATGAAGAGAACTTTTCAGCCCAAGAAGCGTCAGCGCAAGGAAGTTCATGGCTTCCTGACCCGCATGAGCACCAAGAACGGCCGCAAGGTCATCAACGCACGCCGTGCTAAGGGCCGCAAGAGCCTGACCGTCTGATCCTGAGCAGTATGCATCAGGTCCGGCGCAGAATGGAATATGCGCAAAAAGGCCGCTGATATTGGATTGGCGGTCTTATTTTTTTACCCGGCATTCGGGAAAACAGGCCGGAAAGCTGCGGTGAATAGTCGCATTGCCTAAAAAAACTGTCAAAGATTTGGCAGAAAAAACGCCCGGATGAGCTTTTCATGTCGGCGTTTTTTTGCTATACTGAACACTGAGCATTGCTTTTTTCCGGGCGGTGCTCCCACATCACCTGAAGGGAGGCGCACAGGATGCGCTATCGTCCCATCCGCCGCAACGGCGAGTTTGGCCGCGTGTATGCCCGCGGCAAGTCCTATGTCAACCAGGCGCTGGTGCTCTACGTGCTCAAAACGCGGAGCAAGCGCACCCGGGTGGGCCTGACGGCCACCAAAAAGATCGGCCACGCCGTGCAGCGCAACCGCGCCCGCCGCGTTATGAAGGCCGCCATCGACGAGCATCTCGACTACAACATCGGCGGCTACGACCTCGTTTTCGTGGCCCGGGGCATGACCCCCCGGCTCAAGAGCTGGCAGCTCAGCGCCATCGTGGCAAAGCTCTTTGCCCAGGCCGGCCTGCCGGATAAGGCAAAACAGCCGGGCGCAAAGCCCCCAGCCACCCTGCCGCCGGTCCGGAAGCCTGAGGCGTGAGCATCTTTCAGAAAGCCCTCTGCGGGCTCATCCGGCTCTACCAGAAATTCATCAGCCCGGGGCTGGGGCGGAACTGCCGCTTTTCGCCCTCCTGCAGCCAGTACGGCATCGAGGCCATCCGCACCCACGGCTGCGTCAAAGGGCTGCTGCTGACGGTGTGGCGCATCGCCCGGTGCAATCCGCTGGGCCGCTGGGGCTACGACCCCGTACCGGAAAAGGGCCGCTGGAAAAATCCGGCCCGGCATCTCTCGGCCTCGGCTCTGTTTTCCACCAGACACGAAAAATAAGTGGAAAACCTCTTCGTCGATGCTCTTTGGAAGAGCGCTGAAGCGGGAAAGACCTCTCCGTCACGGCTTTGCCGTGCCACCTCCCCTGGCGAGGGGAGGCTGAGAGGAAAAGCTATTATAATTGCTTCTTGTGACGTGCTGAACTGTGGGCGGCGTGTCCTACGATAAAAATAACCGTCCCGCACCACAGGCGGGGCAGAATGGACAGAGACATGAATATTTTGTACATCCTCGGTGTACCTCTCGGCTATGTGATGGAGTGGATCTACAACCTCATCCCGAACTACGGCTGGGACATCATCATCTTCACCATCGTCATCCGCCTGCTCAGCATCCCTCTGCAGCTCAACCAGCAGAAGAGCATGGCCAAGATGTCCGCTTTCCAGCCGATGATCGCCGACATCCAGAAAAAGTACAAGGATAAGCCCGAAAAGCAGCAGGAAGAGCTGCTCAAGCTCCAGCAGGAGTACGGCTATAAGCCCACCGCCGGCTGTATGCCCATGCTGGTCAACTTCCTCGTCATGTTCGGCGTCATCGAGGTCGTGTACCGCCCGCTGCAGCGCATCTTCCACATCGGCGCAGACGCCATCACCGCCGCAGGCGATGCCATGACCGCTCTGGGCATCAGCTTCACTCAGGTGACCCGCGACACCAATATCATCGCACAGGTGCTGGCCGGTGAGTCCACCGTCACCTCTGTGTTCACCGCAGACCAGCTGAACACCATCACTGAGTTCGGCCAGCATATGGACTTCTTCGGCATCGACCTGACCCGTGTGCCGCAGTACAGCCTGGCAGCGGACAACCTGCCCCTGCTGATCTTCCCCATCCTGGCTGTCGTCACCATGTTCATCTCCACCCACATCAGCATGAAGGCCTCCGGCCAGGAGATGCAGGGCAGCATGAAGCTGACCATGTATATGATGCCTCTGATGTACGTCTTCTTCTGCTTTACCGTTCCCTGCGCATTCTCTCTGTACTACGTCATTTCCAACATCGTGATGACCGTCCAGACCCAGGTCATGCGCAAGATCTATGACCCCGAGAAGATGAAGGAACAGGTCAAGGCCGAGATCGCTTCCCGCAAGAAGGAAGAGAAGCGCGGCGTGAAGAGCACCACCATCAAGGTCCAGGACGAGAAGACCGGTGAGGTCGTGGAAAAGAACATCTCTGCCAGCGAGATGAACAAGCGCCGCCTCGAGTATGCCCGCCAGCAGGATGCTGAGCGCTACAAGGACGAGCGCACTGTCCCGCTGAGCGAGCTGCAGAACAAAAAGGAGGATTGACGGTTATGATCCGTACGCAGGAAGCGACCGGCAAGACGGTCGATGAAGCACGCACCAACGCCTGCGCTCTGCTGGGCGTGGAAAAGGACGACATCAACGTCAGCTACGAAGTGCTGGAAATGCCCCAGAAGACCGGTTTTCTGGGCCTGAAGCTCACTCCCGCCAAGGTCCGCGTCAGCGTCGAGCTGCCGGACGAGCCTGTGGCAGCTCCTGCTGCCCCCGTTGAGGAGCCCACTCCCGTTGTGGAGGAGAAGGCTGCTCCTGTGGCGGCTGAGCCTGTCGTCGAAGAGACTGCCCCTGAAGTTCCCGCTGCTGTGGAAGAGCCTGCTGCTCCCGCTGAGGAAGCTGCCCCTGCCGAAGAGCAGGCTGCTCCCGCCGTCGAGGGCGAAGAGGTGGAAGTCCCCATCAACATCGAGGAAAACGCCAAGGTCAAGGCCGCTGTGGACTACCTGCAGGAAGTCATCGAGAAGATGGGCGTACAGGACGTCAAGTTCAGCGCTGTGCAGAAGGGTGAGGCTACCATCATCCGTCTGGACGGCGAGAAGATGGGTGCCCTCATCGGCCGCCGCGGCGAGACGATGGAGAGCCTGTCCTATCTGGCAAGCCTCGTGGCAAACCGCCTCGAGGGCGACTACATCAAGCTGGGCCTCGACGTGGCCGGCTACCGCGACAAGCGCGAGAGCGACCTGACCGCACTGGCACAGCGCATTGGTGCCAAGGTGCGCAAGACCGGCCGCAGCTTTGCCATGGAGCCCATGAACCCCTACGAGCGCCGCATCATCCACTCTGCCATCGGCAAGATGGAGGGCGTCCGCAGCGAGAGCAAGGGCGAGGGCCGTGACCGCCGTGTGGTCATCTACTCCACCGACCCCAACGCTGTGGCTGAGAGCGCAAATGCACGTCCCCGCGGACCCCGCGGCGGCCGTGACCGCAACGGCAATGGCCGCAGCGGCGGCTATCATCGCGGCGGCGAGCGCCATGGTGACCGGAATGGCCGCGGCCCGCGCAATGGCAATGGCGGCCGGGGCGGTTACCGCTCCAATGTGCCTGAGCGCACCTACACCCCGCGCGATGCCGAGAATGCTGCCCCTGTGGCACCCAAGCGCACCGAGCGTGTGGATGACTTCGCTGATCTGAGCTTCGGCAAGATCGAGCTGTAAAAGCTGAATGATAAGACCCTCTCCCGCATGGCGGAAGCCGTGCAGGGGAGGGTCTTTTTGTGTATGAGGAACACTATAAATTTACACATCTTTTGCATGAAGATGGTTTACGATGAAAAGCGAATCTGAAAGAATAATTTCGAAAGAAAAGTCGTTCTTATCGGAAATTTGGAGAATATGTCCAATTCCGGAAGAAATTTTTCTCCTACTTGTACATTGTAAAACAATGTCGGCAAGCCTTATACTAGAGCTACAAATGCTTCGGAGTGTATACCAAGCAAAAAAGAGAGGAATTATTATGGAACAGAATAAGATTTCCCGCCGTAATTTCCTGCGCGTGGCCGGTGCATCGGCTACCGCCGCCGCAATGAGCGGTCTGGTCCCGGCTGCTTCCGCTGCCGGCATCAAAGACCTGTGGAGCATGGACCTGCAGATCCTTGCCACCAGCGATACCCACGGTAAGTTTGACCCCTGGGATTACGCCGCCAACAAGGCTGACGCCTCCGGCAGCGTGGCCCAGCAGGCAACTGCCATCAAGGAGAACCGCACCAAGACCACGCTGGTCGTGGATGCAGGCGACACCATTCAGGCAAACTCCGCTGAACTGTTCCTGAACGACGATGTCCACCCCATGATCGCTGCTCAGAACGCCATCGGCTACGATGTCTACGTCACCGGCAACCATGAGTACAACTATGGCATGGCCACGCTGGAAAAGGTGCTCTCCCAGCAGAAGGCCAAGGTGCTGACCGGCAACGTCTACAGCCCCGAAGGCAAGCCTCTGGCTGACGGCTACACCATCATCAAAAAGGGCGGCGTCAAGATCGGCGTCATCGGTATGGTCACTCCCAACATCACCCGCTGGGACGCCAAGAACCTCGAGGGCTGGACTGTTACCAACCCGGTGGACGAGAGCCGCAAGATCATTGATAAGATCAAGAACGATGTGGATGTCATCATCGGCGTTATGCATATGGATGTTGACAATGAGTACGGCGTCTATGGCTCCGGCGTCACCGACCTGGCAAATGCCTGCCCTGAGTTCGACGTCATCGTCGCTGCTCACGGCCACAAGAGCATCCCCAACAAGATGATCAACGGCGTGCTGGTGGTCGAGAACAAGAATGCAGGCGCCACTGTCTCCGACATCCACGTCTATCTCGAGCGCGGCCTGAACGGCAAGTGGAAGGTGAAGGACCGTACCTCTGAGAACCTGACCATCAAGGACTACGCTCCCGACCCCGAGCTGACTGCTCTGCTGGCAGAGTACGACCAGCGCGCCAAGGACGACGCCGTGACCCCCATCGGCCAGCTGGTCGGCGGTGATCTGGCCCCCGAAAACGAGATCGACTGCCTGCCGCAGGCCATGGTGCAGGATACCGCTCTGCTGGACTTCATCAACGAGGTACAGATGTACTACACCGGCGCTCAGGTGGCCGCAACGGCTCTGACCTCCATGACTTCCCAGATGCGCGAGGGTACCATCCGCAAGTGCGACATGGCAAGCATCTACACCTACCAGAACACCCTGTACAAGCTGCAGATGAACGGCTGGCAGCTGCGTCAGTTCATGGAGTGGTCTGCTGCCTTCTTCAAGACCTGGGAGCCGGGCGATGTGACCATCGCATTCGACTCTTCCGTCCGCTACTACCTGTACGATGCCTTTGCAGGCGTCAAGTATGACCTCGACATCTCCAAGCAGCCCGGCAACCGCATCCAGAACCTGACCTGGATGGATGGCCGTCCGGTGGAGGACGATGACAGCTTCGTGGTGGCCGTCAACAACTACCGTGCCACCACCCAGCTGCTGGCTTATGCCGACATCTTCAAGGAGGGCGACGAGCTGCCCAAGCTGCTGGAGATCGACGTGCGCGGCGATGTGGGCGGCATCCGCGAACTGCTGGGCGAGTACATCCGCACCGTCAAGGGCGGCACCATCGAGCCGCACGTGGACAACAACTGGAAGCTCGTGGGCAACAACTGGAACGCTGCTGACCACGAGAAGGCCGTCAAGCTGCTGCGCGAGGGCAAGCTGGCTCTGTCGGAGAACGCCGACAGCCGCACCCTGCCCGGCAAGGCCATCACTACGGCCGATATTTCCGCATTCTGATTTTTCTTTCACACGCAGCGGGGTGTGCAGCCTTTCAGGGGCTGCACACCCTTTTTTGCTGCACGATAAAGTGAAGGATCAATGGGTAATATGGCTAAATTTAATTGCCTCTTTTTAGCATATCATAGAAAATAAACGCTGGAATGCGCTGGATATTTTCTTTTTGGGAGCTTCATGATAAAATAAGAAAAACCCGCAGAATAAAGGGGAAAGTGCGCCCTCGTGCAGTGCGGGGACGAATGCGGTTTGAAAAGAGGATGGCTATGGAAGCATTGCGAAGGCTGCTGCTGTATGCGGAGATGTCACGGGAGAAGTACAAAGCCTGTCTGCCGGATATACAGCGCTCCAACCGCCAACGTGTGACGGCCTACCTGGGGATAGCCTGTGCGTTTCTTACAGTTTTATGGATACTGTCTGGGGTTCTGGAATTTTTGAGGCCCAATATGCTGGCCTATATGATAGCGCTGGCCGTGTGCATGGGCCTGCAGGCGGTCAACCGGACATTCCCGGGAAAAAACGGCCTGCTGCTGACCTGGCTGATGTACGCCTTTGAGGCTTTGCTCTATGTGCTGGGCATCTATCTGGGCATCCATCTTTCTCCCGATACTCCTACGGTGAGCTTTATTGCGTTCTTGCTGGCAGTGCCGCTGCTCTTTGTCATGCGGCCCATCCAGCATATCTTGAATGTCGTCTTTTTCGATGGTGTTTTCATCCTGACCTGCTTTTTGTTCAAGAGTAAAGAGACACTCCCGGTTGATATTCTGGACGGCATGGTGTTTGGTGCGGTGTCCTGCATCATATCCACCTTCATCATGCTTTCGATGCACGAAAATTTTTCCATCCGGCACAAGCTGCTGGGCATCGCGGAGACGGACTTGAACGTCGGCCTGAAAAACCGCAACGCCTACGAGAGCCAGATGCACGACTACCCGATGCACTGCAGCAGCACGCTGAGCTGTGTTTATCTGGACGTGAACGGCCTGCATGAGCTGAACAACACCCGGGGCCACGCGGCAGGCGACGAGATGCTCAAGACCGTGGCAGCCAAGGTGCGGGACATCTTCGGCGAAAAGTACAGCTACCGTGTGGGCGGCGATGAGTTCGTGGCCTTTGCGATGGACAAGAGCGCCGAAGAGATGCGCGCGCTCATCCACAAGCTGGTGCAGGAGGTGGACGAGGCCGGCTACTCGGTGGCCGTGGGTACAGCGACTCACAGCGCGGGCGGCATCGACATGGAAGTCCTCGTCAAATCGGCCGAAACACGGATGTATCTGGCAAAGGAAGAGCACTATCGCCTTGCCGGGAAGACCCGAGGATAAAATGCAAAAGCGGTACGCTGCCGGACTCTCCGGCGGTGTGCCGCTTTTTTGCGCAGCATATTTCTTTTTTTGGCGGTTCGTGGTAGAATATACTGTATTCATCTGCTCATAAGGAGGGGAGAAGATGCAGCATTCGACCATTGCGGCCATTGCTACCGCTCCGGGTGCGGGCGGCATCGCCATCGTGCGGCTGTCCGGCCCGGAAAGCTATGAAGTGGCAGCGAAGGTGTTCCGTCCGGCCAACCCAGGCAAAAAAGTCGCGGACGCCAAAGGCTATACGGCCATGTTCGGTGCGTTCGTGGAGGGGGAAGAGGCTTTCGATGAGGGCGTGGCGCTGTTTTTCCGCGCGCCCCACAGCTACACCGGCGAGGATGTGGTAGAGCTTTCCTGCCACGGCGGCAGTGCTGTCGCCCGGCGGCTGGTGGAAGCCTGCATTGCGGCGGGCGCGTCGCCTGCCGCTCCCGGCGAGTACACCCGCCGCGCCTTTTTGAACGGCAAGCTGGGTCTGACGCAGGCTGAAGCGGTCATGGACCTGATCTCGGCAGACGGGCGGCAGGGGGCAGCGCTGGCAAACGCCGCGCTGGGCGGTGCGCTGGCGAAAAAGATCAACGCCCAGAAAGCCCAGCTGACCGCCCTGCAGGCGCATCTTGCCGCTTGGGTGGACTTCCCGGAGGAGGATGTGCCGGAGCTGGACCCCGCCCACCTGCGCACCGTGCTGGGTGCAGTGCGGGAGGAACTGGACGCCCTCATCCGCAGCTACGATGCCGGTGCGGTGCTGCGCGAGGGCGTGGACTGCGCCATCGTGGGACGCCCCAACGCGGGCAAGTCTACCTTGCTGAACCTGCTGGCAGGCTTCGACCGTGCCATCGTCACCCCGGTGGCGGGTACCACCCGCGATGTGGTGGAGCAGGCGGTGCAGCTGGGAGATATCCGGCTGAACCTCTTCGATACCGCCGGTCTGCGGGAGACAGAGGACGCCATCGAGGCCGAGGGCATTCGCCGAAGCTGGAAAAAACTGGAAGAAGCTGGGCTGATCCTTGCTGTCTTTGACGGCTCCGAGCCGCCCAGCCGGGAGGACTTGGCGCTGGCGCAGCGCTGCGCCGGTCGCCCCGCCATCGCCCTTGTAAACAAGGAGGACAAGCCCACCCGGTTCGATGCGGAACTTATTGCCCCCTATTTTGCCATGGTGCTGCCGGTCTGCTGCCGGGAAGAGGGGAGCCGCAAGGTCATCGCCGCTGCGGTGGCGCGGCTGCTGGGCACGGGCAGCATCGACCCCCACGCCGCCAGCCTGTCCGGGCAGCGGCAGCTTTCCGCTGCCCTCCGCGCCCGGGACGCCGTAGCCGGTGCACTGGATGCCGCCGCAGGCGGCTTTGGGCTGGACGCCGTTTCGGTCTGCGTGGATGATGCGCTGGACGCGCTCTGCGACCTGACCGGCGAAAACGCCTCGGAAGCCGTCATCGAACAGGTGTTCGAGCGGTTCTGTGTGGGGAAATAAATTCAAATCATTGATTAGAGGAAACCCGAAAGTATATGAACCACTTAGGAGAATATGATGTCATCGTCATCGGCGCTGGCCATGCGGGCATCGAAGCCGCCCACGCAGCTGCTGTGCTGGGCGCAAAAACCGCCGTCTTTACCATGAGTCTGGACGCCATCGGCAATATGCCCTGTAACCCCAGCATTGGCGGCACCGCCAAGGGAACGCTGGTGCGGGAGGTGGACGCACTGGGCGGCGTAATGGGTCTGGCGGCAGATGCCACCTATCTGCAAAGCCGGATGCTGAACAAGGGCAAAGGCCCCGCCGTGCACGCACTGCGGGTGCAGACCGACCGCCGCCGCTACAACGAGTACATGAAGCACGCGCTGGAGCAGACCCCGGGTCTGGCCATCCATCAGGCCGAGGTGGTGGCGCTGGAAGTGGAAAACGGCCATGTGAAGGGCGTTGTCACCCAGCTGCACGGCGAATACACCGCCAAGTGCGTGGTGCTTGCCACCGGCACGAACCTCGGCGGCAAAATTTTTGTGGGCGATGCGTGGTATGCCTCCGGCCCGGACGGCATGCACGCCGCCAACGCCCTGACCGACAGCCTGAAAGCTGCCGGTCTGCCGCTGCGCCGGTTCAAGACCGGCACCCCCGCCCGGGTGCACCGCCGCAGCATTGATTTTTCCAAGCTGGAATGCCAGCCCGGCGACCCGGACAGCGAATTGCAGCCCTTCAGCTTCCTGACCGATGCACCCATGCACAACAAGGTGGAATGCTGGATCGCCTACACGAACCCGGAGACCCACAAGATCATTCTGGATAACATCCAGCGCAGCCCGCTGTACGGCGGCATGATCGAGGGTGTCGGCCCGCGCTACTGCCCCTCCATTGAGGATAAGGTGGTGCGCTTCTCCGGCAAGGACCGCCACCCGCTGTTCGTAGAGCCATGCGGCGAGAACACCGAGGAAATGTATCTGCAGGGTGCCTCCAGCAGTCTGCCGGAAGATGTGCAGAACGCCTTTTACCACAGCATCAAAGGCTTTGAGCATCTGGAGATCATGCGTCCCGCCTACGCCATTGAGTACGACTGCGTAGACCCCACCAGTCTGGAAGCCACGCTGGAAAGCAAGGTAGTGCGGGGTCTGTACGGGGCAGGGCAGTTCAACGGCACCTCCGGCTACGAGGAAGCCGCCGCGCAGGGTCTGCTGGCGGGTCTGAACGCCGCCCGCAACGCGCTGGGCTTAGAGCAGCTGGTGCTGCCCCGGCACACCAGCTATCTGGGCACGCTGGTGGACGACCTTGTGACCAAGGGCGTCATGGACCCCTACCGCATGATGACCAGCCGCAGCGAGTACCGGCTGACCCTGCGGCAGGACAACGCCGACCAGCGCCTGACCCCCATCGGCAGGGAATACGGCCTTGTGCAGGATGACCGCTGGGCAAAGTACCAGCACACCCAGCAGATTTTGGAAGCCGAGCGCCGCCGCCTGCACGAAGCGCATCTGCGCACCGCAGACCTGCGCGCCGCCATGGAAGCCGCCGGTCTTGCCCCCGCCGCCGAGGGCGGCATTGCCGAGGAGCTGCTGCGCCGTCCCGAGATCAGCTACCCGCTGGTGGCGGGCATCATCGGCTGGGGCGAGGAGATCACCCCCATGCTGGCGGAGCGGCTGGAGACCGAGATCAAGTACGCCGGTTACATCGCCCGACAGGACCGGATGATCCGGGAGGTGGCACGCCACGAAAAGACCCTCATCCCGGAGGATTTTGAGTACGCTGCCCTCACCGGCCTGACGCTGGAAGCCCGGGAAAAGCTGGCCCGCATCCGTCCCCGCAATCTGGGGCAGGCGGGACGCATCCCCGGCGTTTCGCCCTCCGATGTGGCGCAGCTGAGCATCGCACTGGCAGGGAAACAACAAAAATAATACGAAGTTGCGATAAAATAAACGATTGCGCTACCCCAACCACCCGACAGAAAGGAAAACATTATGATCGACAAACAGCGGTTGGAGGAAAAGTGTTCCACATGGAACATCACCCTCACCGGCACCCAGCTGGATCAGCTGGATGCCTTTGCCCAGATCCTTGTAGACTACAACCAGAAGGTCAACCTGACCGCCATCACCGACCCGGAGGGCATCGAGGACAAGCATTTCCTCGACAGCCTGCTGTTTGCCAGCCAGCCGGAGGTTGCCGGGCGCATGGTGGACGTAGGTGCCGGGGCAGGCTTTCCGGGCATCGTGACCAAGATCTTCAAGCCGGAATTGGAACTGACCCTCATGGAGCCCACCGGCAAGCGGGTGGATTTTTTGAAGTACGCCTGCGCCCAGCTGGGTCTGACCGGGGTGGAGTTTGCCAAGGAGCGCGCCGAGGAAGCCGCCCGCAAGGTGTGGCGGGAGCAGTTTGATCTGGCTTCTGCCCGCGCCGTAGCAGCCCTGCCCATGCTGGCAGAATACTGCCTGCCGCTGGTGAAGGTGGGCGGCAACTTCCTTGCCATGAAGGGTGCTTCCGGGGAAGAGGAGCTGACCGCCGCCCGGGGTGCTATCAAAAAGCTGGGCGGCGAGTACCGCGAGACCCGCACTTTGCACCTGCCCGGCGGCGACACCCGCACGCTGATTTTGTGCAAAAAGATTTCGCAAACTCCGACAGCATACCCCAGAAATGGCGGTAAAATTGCAAAAAGTCCGCTGAAATAACGCATAACTTGACGCAACCTGTAAGACCCTGCCGAACGAAATTTCTGGCGGGGTCTTTCTTTGTGTGCTACACTGAAGCTGAACAGGTTTTCCACGATTTCCCGGAGAAATGTGGAAAAACCGAAGGTTTATTTCACAGGAAAGGGGCAGCATCATGTTTGAACGCAAGAAACCGTCCGGGAAATTACTCTCTCTGCCCATCGACCAGATCCACCCGTCGCCCTTTCAGGCGCGGAAAAGCTTTGACGAGCAGGAGCTGACGGCGCTGGCGCAGAGCATCCGGGAGAACGGTCTGCTCCAGCCGGTCACGGTGCGCAGGGCGGCAGAGGGCTACGAACTGGTGGCAGGGGAGCGGCGGCTGCGTGCCTGCCAGCTGGCAAAGATGACCACCATCCCCGCCATCCTGTGCAGCTACGCCGATGACCGCACCGCTGCGCTGGGTCTGCTGGAAAACATCCAGCGTGCCGACCTGAACCCCTTTGAGCAGGCGCAGGGGCTGCGGGATGTGATGGTGCTGTGGGACTGCACCCAAGCCGAAGCAGCCAAGCGTTTGGGCATGGCGCAGCCCACTTTTGCCAACAAGCTGCGGCTGTTGCAGCTGACCGCAGACCAGCGGCAGTTTGTGCTGGACAACAACCTCACCGAACGCCATGCCCGCGCGGTGCTGCGCCTGCCGGAGAACCGCCGCAGCGAGGCGCTCATCACCATTGCCAAGCGCCGCCTGAACGCCCGTCAGACCGACAGCTACATCGAGCAGCTGCTGAACAGCCCGCCCAAGGCCGGGCACCGCATCTCCATGGTGCGGGACGTGCGCATCTTTGTCAATACCATCGACCACGCCATCCGGCTGATGACCGACAACGGCGTGCCCGCCACCGCCCACCGGGAAGAGAAGGACGGCTACATCGAGTACACCGTGCGCATCCCCACCGCCGCCGCAGAAAAGTAAAGTGTTCCATGTGGAACAGGGGAGGGGGAAGAGGATGTAGCCGAGAGATGTTCTCTTTTGACACCAAAAGAGAACCAGAAAAGTGCATTGCGCTCCGCGGGGGAGGCTTCTGCCTGCCAGCAGCGGGCAGGGACGCTCCGCTGGGCCAGAGGCAGGGAGGGGTGTTCCGACTCCCCCCTCC
>ERZ835880.2455-NODE-2455-length-12294-cov-14.850315_pt1 | contig 12294 bp, 9 predicted proteins | sample MGYA00519944_ERZ835880 | MGnify/ENA primary metagenome ERZ835880 (study PRJEB31850, sample SAMEA3708787) | human gut metagenome | biome: human gut; feature: human-associated habitat; material: faeces | place: China | collected 2014 ... | reverse complement strand
TTCCGAGGGAACAAGTACGGTGACTGAGAGTATTTTTGAGAATCGTTTCAAATATGTTGATGAACTGACACGTATGGGTGCCAATATTAAGGTAGAGAGCAATATTGCAATTATCAATGGAACGGAAAAATATACTGGAGCAAGAGTGAATGCACCGGATCTCCGTGCCGGAGCAGCACTTGTGATCGCAGGTCTTGCGGCAGAAGGAATTACAGTTGTAGATGATATTTACTATATTGAACGTGGATATGAAGAATTTGAGGCAAAACTGGCGTCTCTGGGTGCGGTTATCGAGAAAGTGAGTACAGAAAAAGAAATTCAGAAATTCACACTCAAGGTTTCTTAAACCGGAGTTTAACGGACGTAGTGTCGCAGATTTTGTGGTGCTTTTATAGGTGGTGAAGGGCAGATATAAGCGTCCTCTCACAAGGCATTATTTATATGTTGATTAAAAAGAAAAATCGTACAAACGAAATATTATGTTTCTGTTCGCTGAACATTCCGATGGGCTTCTGAACAACAATCATGTTCAGCAAAGGCTTCCATGATTGTTAGAATCCCATCTTCATAGCTCACAAAGAAAATAATATTTGTTTATACCGTTTTTCTTTTATTTACATTACGAATGCCTTGTGAGAGTATTCTTATACATGCCCAATCAACGTTATGAACCGCACCACAAAATCTGCAATTTACGTTATGGAACTCCAGATACTTTGCTTCCTCTCCAAGTTCAATCTGTAGCGCTGCGTCAAACGCCGGGAACCATTGGATTTTCTCATCGTTTGTGTTCAGTCATGTTCTCACTTTATGATAATAAAATGTCTAGTATTTTTCAATGCATACAAATGATTTTTACTGTTGAAAATACAAGGTTGGAAATTGTACTCATGAACATTCATATGTATTGAATTTTTCAGCAAAATGGAATCTCGTGCCGAATCGGCTGTGAAAGTTGAGATTATTTCGTGATTTCATAACTCAATCATTTTGCCGTTCGTCAAATACAAATGAATTTGTATTTTCCTCACTTGCGCTCATTATATTCTATATCTGAAAAACAGGTTTGGGATTTGCAGACAGAAACGAAATAAGACCAATCGTAATTATGAAAAAAATCGGTAGAAAATTTTACATCTATGTGCTAGACTTTATAATCATACAAATAAGTAATTGCAAAAATAATAGAAGAAGTACAGGGGGATTTATGAAGCAGGATATCATTGCAAATTGCAGAAATGCTCTGTATCAGATTTTATTTTATGGAGTTATGATTATTTATTTTATACTCTTATTTTTTCTTCTTTTCAGAAAAAAAGCAGCAGGATCTTTTCAATCGGTAAATTTGATACCATTTCATTCCATTAGTGCCTATTTATTCAGTGATGACATGGTTTCGCGTGCTTTTGCGCTGAGTAATTTATTGGGCAATATTGCTATTTTTATTCCGATGGGAGTTTACCTTCCGTTGCTGATAAGAAGAAAATCCATCTTCGTCAATACCGTATGTGTTGCATTGATAAGCGCGGTTGTTGAGGTCTTACAATACATTTTTGCAGTGGGATCAGCAGATATTGATGATGTGATCTTAAATACCGTTGGTGGTCTGATCGGTGTAAGTTTATTCAGAGTCATGGAATTATTATTGAAAGATCAGACAAAAAAAGCAGTTACAGTACTTGCGCCTGTGGGAGGAATTTTTTCATTTCTCATACTTTTCTTGGTAAACAGGTAACGGTAGTTCCATTTGCACAGATGTGTTAAACTTAATTCGGAGATAGATTGAAACGATAGATAGGTAATTGCGAAACTCATGAAAACCTAAATCGAATTGTGAAAAAATGACAAAAGCCTGAGAAAACACTGGGGAGCAGAAATCGAACAAGTTCGATTGGCACTTAGAAGGCAGGTGCGGCGTAAGTCGTGACTGGCTTCTTAGTACCGTTACCAGCGACACGTAGCGGAAGAGTGTTTTCGAAAATTTTGTTAATTTTTCACAATGTGAAGTAGATTATGATGAGTTTCGCAAATATCTGTTAAACGATAGAACAACAAAGGAGAGAAAAAGCATGAAGAAATTTGATGACGATCTTGAGTTTGAATCATTGAATGACGAACCACGGGATACCCGCTTTATATTACCAATTATCGTTGTGGCGGTTTTGCTTGTCATTGTGATCGTGGCATTGGTTTTATTAGGAAAAAATAAAGACACAAGTGCTGACTTAATGTCTACAGAGCAGAGTGAGACAACAGAGACAGAAACACAGACCACCGAAGTAATGGGGAATATTGCCACAACCGAGAGCACTGAAGAAGTGGAGGCAGACGATCCACAGAATGGTAATATGGGAACTGACACGGGAGCGAGCGTTGATGTGACGGCACTGTTATCGGCAGGAAATGTGGCAGAGTCCGGCGAGACAACGTTTGGTATAGATGTGGCCAGATATCAGGGAACCATCGACTGGAGTCAGGTGGCGGCTTCCGGGGTACAGTTTGCCATGATACGTGTCGGATATCGCACGCAGAAGACTGGCGAGATCGTTGCGGATACCAATGCAAAATACAACATGCAGGAAGCGCAGGCAAATGGGATAAAAATAGGGGCATACTTCTTTTCGACAGCCGTCACAACGGATGAAGCGGTGCAGGAGGCAGACTGGGTGGCAGATTATATTTCCCAGTATCAGATCACCTATCCGGTTGCATTTAACTGTGAAGGATTTGAAAATGCAGACAGCAGACAGTATGCTATGACACAGTCGGAGAGAACTGACATGGCGATCGCATTTTTAAATGAGATCTATAACCGCGGCTACACGCCAATGTTTTATGCGGCAAAAAATGAGATGCTTGGCGATGCAAAATGGGATACTTCAAGAATTGAAAAAACTTATAAAATCTGGGTGTCCCAATATCCATCTGTACCATATCCACAGACTGCACAGTCCGATTACACGGGAACACACGCAATGTGGCAGTACACCAATCAGGGAACAGTAGCAGGCATCAGCAAACCGGTGGACGTAGATATCGCTTATTTTGGTTATGCCGGAACAGCGGATGCCCAGAGTGATGTAGCTCCGGAAACAGTCAGTGCAGACGCAGAAGCATTGATGAATTTCTCTGATGTAAATGAGACGGTTACAGCAAAACAGTCCACAAATCTCAGAAACATTCCAAGTCAGGGTTCTGATGCAACAGTTGTGGCAACCTTGCAGAATGGTGAGACAGCGACAAGAACCGGCGTGAGCAGCAGTGGATGGTCGCGGGTAAGCTACAATGGACAGACTTTGTATGCAGTGTCCAGCTATCTGACGACAGATCTTGGGTATACAGCACCAGCAGCCAATACGGCTGCAGAGACAACAACAACGGACGGCTCAGGCTCAGGAGATGGATTGAAAACAAAATTTACTGCATGCAATGATGTGGTGACAGCGAAGATCGAAGTGAATTTAAGAACACTTCCGAGTGTCACAAACCCGGATGCAGCAGTTGTTGCGGTTTTAAAAAATGGCGAGACCGTGACGAGAACCGGAATCAATACAGACTATGGATGGTCAAGAGTTGACTATAATGGACAGACATTATATTGTGTATCGAGTTATTTGACAAGTGCACAGTAAAAAAGAAGCTGATGCATTCAGACGGAAAAGATGAAACGTCTGAAGGTATCAGCTTTCTTTCTATTATGCAGATTAAATTAATTTTTTTCGCTTTGCCGGACGCTGTTTCTTTACAGGAGGTGTCACCTCATTTCTGGCAGCAATGGATACGGCTGAAACTGGTGACGCAGGCGGGACAGGTTTGTCCATAACTGGCTGTTTTGTGGGCAGAACGGCAGATGCTGCATTCCTGCGCTGGTTTATTTTTTCTTTTTGCGAACGGAAGCGGTCAGCGGTCGCCTTAATATATGGATCTGCAACAAACTGCTTAAGCGTATCGCTGTCGATGGCGATACGGTTGTCCATTGTCTTCATAATATCTACAATCTGTAACTGATCCGAGGTTTCCGGATCGCTCAGATCATAAATCTGGTTATCCTTGAAATTCAGGATCATAGGATGCAGAAAATCAGCCGGATTGTCAGCAAGCACCAGACCTTTTTCTCCGTTTGCAAAATCGAGACATGCACCTGTAGGAAGAATCTGGATGCTGTCCGCCAGAGCGGCAATCACAGAACGGTTATATTCTGAGATGTGGCTGTAAAAAAATGTCATGGCAGCCAGCTCTGACATTGGTGCATGGTTAATGTTCATGGCAGTCAGGCGGTCAAATTTGTCCGCAGCCTTCAATATATCGATCAGAAGCTGAACCGGTGGTTTTGGAAGTCTTGGGCTGATCGTTGCATGATCTTCAAATATAATGTTCTGGATGATCTCAAGACTTGTGTCATTTAAGCCGAGTTCTGCAAAATGCGGACGGATGATCTCATACCCATGTTCTGATTTTAACTGGATGAGATCCCGGTCGGAAGCAGAGAGATCTTCATTCTTATCTAAAATACTCTTTGGAACGGAGAGATAACCAAAATCATATAATAAGGAAGCTGCGATCAGCGACTGGGAGTCTTCCGGCTCAATATGCATCTCATTTGCGATCATCGCAGAGAGGATCGCAACACTGATCGAATGCTTGTATACAAAATCAGCAGAACTTCTGAGGTTCTGTGTGAAATTAAGTTTGTGGTCTAATGCACCATAATGTGTGTATATATTCTGTGCGAGTTCCGTGATTGCCGGAATATTTTTCTGTGCGAGAAGCTTATCCATGCAGTCTTTCAATTTGAACATATAGATAGTCTGGAACTGCTCAAATTCAAGGTCTTCTTTGGAAAGAGGAGGAACAGGCTCCGCCGGTTCCAGAATAAATATGCCGATCAGACCGAAATTATCAATACTGTTTATACTCTGAAGTGTTAATTTTGTGTTGCGCTCATACAATAAAACCCCCATTTTATTGTAAATGGGTTTTGCCAGCCGCATTCCCGGCTTTAAATCTTGTGATCTTACAAACTGCATATATCCCCATACCTTTCCTGATGCAAATATGATAAAATAAAAACAAGCTGATACATACCAAATATAGCATATTGAAAGGTTAAATACAATCTGCTATCATGGTGATTGAAAGAAATTTTTTAGGAGCAGATGCAGGAATATTTCGACAGAATGAGGTACTTATGAAAAAAATCCCCTTAAAAAGAATATTTGCAGCGGCAGCATTAGTGTGCTGTCTTACCGTGACAACAGCTTATGCAGATGTCACGCAGGAAGATATTGACAATGCAAAAAATCAGATCAACAATCTAAAAAACCAGCAGAAAGATGCACAGGATGCGGTCGATGATATCAATGGAAAAAAAGGCGAGCTAGAGAGCGACCTGAACAATTTAAATGGACAGATGACCAACATTGTTTCGTCCATGAATGCCCTTGAGTCACAGATCAATGATAAGAAAAAAGAACTGTCAGATCTCGAGGATGAGATCGATCAGACGCAGGATAATCTGGAAGCTGCAAAGCAGCAGTCAGCCAGCCAGTATGAGGATATGAAGATACGTATCCGCTATATGTATGAAAATGGAAATACACCGATGCTTGAGATGCTGTTATCGGCATCATCCTTTTCTGATTTTCTGAACCGGACGGAGTATATTTCGGAGATCAATTCGTATGACAGACAGAAATTAGAGGAGTTTATCCAGGTGCAGGAACAGATTGCGGCAGAGGAAGCTTCTCTTGAAGAACAGAAGAAGGATCTCGAGAGTGAGCAGCAGGAACTGCTCGCCATGCAGGATGACATGAAGGTAAAACAGAATTCTGTAAACAGCCTTATCAGTTCAACACAGGCAAATATCAGCCAGACCAATTCTGAATTGAGCAGCGCCCAGGGAAAAGTCAATGATATCAACAGTCAGATCGCACAGATGGAAGAACTGGAAAAACAGTTAGAAATCCAGAAGGCAAAAGAAGACGCTGCGAGAATGGCGGAGATCAAGCGTCAGGAGGCTGAGAACAACGGCGAATTTTCTTATGTCCCAAGTGACAGTGATCTTTACCTGTTAGGTGCGATCATCCAGTGTGAGGCAGACGGTGAACCATATGAGGGAAAGCTTGCAGTCGGAAGTGTTGTCATGAACCGTGTGCGAAGCTCTTATTTCCCGAATACCGTATCCGGTGTGATTTATCAGAGCGGACAGTTTTCTCCGGTAGCCAGTGGACGATATGCGCTCCGCCTCGAGCAGGGAGTCAATAATACCTGTATGCAGGCGGCACAGGAGGTGCTTAACGGGAACATCACAAACAGCTGTCTCTATTTCAGAACTGTGATCGACGGATTGGAAGGAACGATCATCGGACATCACATATTCTACTAATACGGCTGTCAATGCGCAAATTACATAAAAATCATTTTTGAAACCAAATGGAAAAAGAGACGTTTTTGTGAGAAATATACAAAAAACGTCTCTTTTTTGCGGAATTGAGTGGAAGCGCATGATAATTTTTTAACGAAAACCGTATGTGAAATAGGTAAAAACCAAATTTAAATACTGAAAAAAGTGTGAAAAAAAAAGAAAGCTATTGCATTTGAAAATAAAATATGGTAGCATGAGAAAGTACTGAAAAGCCAATAAAAAAGCCGAATACATAAAAACGTAGAAAATCAGGAAAAAGAAAATTTAAATTTAAAAGAAGAGATTTTAGATTTATTTTTTTTACTAAAAGATTGTTAAAAAAATAACAACGTTTTTCGGCAGATTTATTATGAAGGAAACAAAATATACTGCATATTATGAGCGGTGTTTTGTACCACAAAACCGAAGGGAGAATTCAAAATGGCAAGAAAAGTAGTTTTAGCAGGCGCATGCCGTACAGCAATTGGTAAAATGGGTGGAGCATTAAGCAATACTCCAGCAGCAGACTTAGGTGCAATCGTTATCAAAGAGGCATTAAGAAGAGCAGGTGTTAAACCAGAGATGGTTGACGAAGTTAAAATGGGTTGTGTAATCCAGGCAGCTCAGGGACAGAACGTTGCACGTCAGGCTTCTATCAAAGCAGGACTCCCAATCGAAGTTCCAGCAATCACAATCAACGTTGTATGTGGTTCTGGTTTGAAATGTGTCAATGATGCAGCTACCATGATCATGGCAGGAGAAGCTGATATCGTTGTTGCAGGTGGTATGGAAAATATGTCAATGGCACCATATGCTATGACAAAAGCCCGTTTCGGATATCGTATGAACAATGCAACAATCATCGATACAATGGTTAACGATGCATTAACAGATGCATTCAATCATTATCATATGATGATCACAGCAGAGAACGTATGTGATAAATATGGAATCACAAGAGAAGAATTAGACGAGTTCTCAGCAAACAGCCAGCAGAAATGTGAAAAAGCGATCGCTGAAGGTAAATTTGCAGATGAGATCGTTCCGGTTCCGGTTAAAGTGAAAAAAGAGATCGTAGATTTCGTGACAGATGAAGGACCTCGTGCAGGTACAACAGCAGAGTCTTTAGCAAAATTAAAATGCTGCTCTGGTAAAGAGGGTGGACTTGTTACAGCAGGTAACGCTTCCGGTATTAATGATGGTGCAGCAGCAATCGTTGTTATGAGCGAAGAGAAAGCAAAAGAACTTGGTGTTACACCAATGGCTACATGGGTAGCCGGAGCACTTGGCGGTGTTGAACCAGAAATCATGGGTGTTGGACCTGTTGCTTCCACTAAGAAAGTATTAGCTAAGACAGGACTTACAATTGATGATATGGATCTGATCGAAGCAAACGAAGCTTTCGCAGCTCAGTCTATCGCAGTTGCAAGAGATTTACATTTCGATATGTCCAAAGTTAACGTTAATGGTGGTGCGATCGCACTTGGACATCCAGTAGGAGCTTCCGGATGCCGTATCCTTGTAACATTATTGCATGAGATGCAGAAGAGAGATTCCCACAGAGGTCTTGCTACATTATGTATCGGTGGCGGAATGGGATGCTCTACAATCGTTGAGAGATAATTAATCAGACAAAACTGTCCGGAAAGCGGGTAACTGCTTTTCCGGGCGTTTCCATTACATATTAAAAATTCAGAATGAATTCAGGAGGTACTAACATGAAAGTTGGTGTTATTGGTGCAGGAACCATGGGACAGGGTATTGCAAAAGCATTTGCCCAGGTAGAAGGATATGAGGTAGCTCTCTGCGATATTAAGCAGGAATGGGCTGACGGCGGAAAAGCCAAAATCCAGAAAGGTTATGCAAGACTTGTAGAAAAAGGAAAAATGACACAGGAAGCTGTTGATGCTATCCTTGCTAAAATCACTCCAGGATTAAAAGAAGACCTTTGCGCAGACTGCGATCTGATCGTAGAAGCAGCATTCGAAGATATGGGAGTAAAGAAAACAACATTCCAGGAATTAGATAAGATCGCAAAACCAGAGTGTATCTTTGCTTCAAATACATCAAGCCTTTCCATCACAGAGATCGGAAATGGTCTTACACGTCCAATGGTTGGTATGCATTTCTTCAACCCTGCAGACCGTATGAAATTAATCGAAGTTATCGCTGGTGTAAATACACCGGATGAGACTGTTGAAGCTATTAAGAAAATCTCTGTTGAGATTGGAAAAACACCTGTACAGGTAAATGAAGCAGCAGGATTCGTTGTAAACCGTATTTTAATCCCAATGATCAACGAAGCAGCATTCATCAAAATGGAAGGTGTATCTGATATCGCAGGTATCGATGCAGCTATGAAACTTGGTGCAAACCATCCAATGGGACCATTAGAGTTAGGAGATTTCATCGGTCTTGATATCTGCCTTGCTATTATGGATGTTCTTTACAAAGAGACTGGCGACAGCAAATACCGTGCATGCCCATTGATCCGTAAAATGGTTCGTGGTGGTAACCTTGGTGCTAAGAGCGGAAAAGGATTCTATGTATACAATGCTGACCGCACAAAAACACCAGTTGACGCTCAGTAATTAACAGATATTAAGGTTTAGGAGGATTTGAAATCATGGATTTCACTTTAGACAAGAAACATGAAATGGCGCGTTCTCTGTTCAGAGAATTCGCTGAAAACGAAGTAAAACCTCTTGCACAGGAAACTGATGAGACAGAACAGTTCCCAGCAGAGACAGTTAAGAAAATGGCAAAATATGGATTCATGGGAATCCCGGTACCAAAGGAGTACGGCGGACAGGGATGTGATCCATTAACATATGTTATGTGTGTAGAAGAGTTATCAAAAGTTTGCGCTACAACAGGTGTTGTTGTTTCCGCACATACTTCTCTCTGCATCGATCCAATTATGACTTACGGTACAGAAGAACAGAAACAGAAATATGTCAGACCACTTGCTACAGGCGAGAAACTTGGTGCTTTCGCATTGACAGAACCAGGTGCTGGTACAGATGCTCAGGGTGCTCAGACAAAAGCTGTTTTAGACGGTGACGAATGGGTATTAAACGGATCAAAATGCTTCATTACCAATGGTAAAGTTGCAGATGTTTATATTGTAATCGCTATCACAAGCATTACAGAGGACAAGAGAGGAAGAAAGAAAAAGAACTTCTCCGCATTTATCGTAGAAAAAGGTGCTCCAGGATTCTCCTTCGGAACAAAAGAGAAGAAGATGGGTATCCGTGGATCTTCTACCTATGAGTTAATTTTTGAAGACTGCAGAATTCCAAAGGATGCGTTACTTGGACCTGAAGGAAAAGGATTCCCAATCGCTATGCATACATTAGATGGTGGACGTATTGGTATCGCTTCCCAGGCACTTGGTATTGCAGAAGGTGCATTAGAGCGCGCAATCGCTTATACAAAAGAAAGAAAACAGTTTGGTCGTTCTATCGCACAGCAGCAGAATACACAGTTCAAGTTAGCTGATATGGCAACAAGAATTGAAGCCGCTCAGATGTTAGTTTATAAAGCAGCAATGGCAAAAGCAAACCAGAAAGTTTACTCTGTAGAAGCTGCAAAAGCAAAATTATTCGCAGCAGAGACAGCAATGGCTGTTACAACAGAAGTTGTTCAGTTATTCGGTGGATATGGATACATCAGAGAGTACGATGTAGAGCGTATGATGCGTGATGCTAAGATCACAGAGATCTATGAGGGAACAAGCGAAGTACAGCGCATGGTTATCTCAGGTGCATTGCTTAAATAGACGTGATCTAGCGGATTGAAAATGGATGGAAGAAATATAGAATCACGCTTGCGAGAATGAAATATTTCTGACAGACATTTGAGAGCGCAACGCGCACGAGAAACACGAAGTGTTTCGAGTAATCCGCGATTAATGAAAATATAATAACATAAGGAGTGGAAAATACATGAATATCGTAGTATGTATTAAACAGGTTCCTGATACAAAGGGTGGAGTAAAATTCAATCCAGATGGAACACTTGATAGAGCAGCAATGCTTGCTATCATGAACCCAGATGACAAAGCAGGTCTTGAAGCAGCATTAAGAATCAAAGATGAGACAGGAGCAAAAGTTACAGTTCTTACCATGGGACTTCCAAAGGCTGATGCAGTTCTTCGTGAAGCAATGGCAATGGGAGCAGATGATGCAATCCTTGTAACAGACAGAGTATTAGGTGGAGCAGATACATGGGCAACATCTACTACAATCGCTGGTGCTCTTCGTAACTTAGATTACGATCTTATCATCACAGGACGTCAGGCTATCGATGGAGATACCGCACAGGTAGGACCACAGATCGCTGAGCATCTTGGTTTACCAGTTATCTCTTACGCAGCAGACATCAAAGTTGATGGAGATTCTGTTATCGTTAAGAGACAGTATGAAGACAGATATCACGAATTAAAAGCAAAAATGCCTTGCTTAGTGACAGCACTTTCTGAATTAAATCAGCCACGTTACATGACACCAGGTGGAATCTTTGATGCATGTGACAAAGAAGTGACTGTTTGGGGAAGAGCAGACTTAAAGGATGTTGATGATTCTGACCTTGGATTAAAAGGATCACCAACAAAGATTGCAAAAGCATCTGATAAAGTAGCAAAAGGAGCTGGTGAGAAAGTAAATCTTGATCCAGCAGAATCCGTAGCATACTTGATCGGTAAATTCAAAGAGAAACACATTATCTAAAAAAATAAGGAAAAGTGGTGAATAAGATGTCATTAGAAGAATATAAGGGAGTATTTGTCTTTGCACAGCAGGTAGATAACGTATTAGACGGTGTTGCATTTGAATTGCTTGGCAAAGGTAAAGATTTAGCAAAAGACTTAAATACAGAAGTTACAGCAGTATTGATCGGCTCTGGCGTCAAAGGATTAGCAGATCAGTTAGCAGAGTATGGTGCAGACCGTGTTATCGTTGTAGACGATCCTGAATTAAAAGAATACAGAACAGAGCCATATGCACATGCACTGGCATCTGTAATCAATGAGTACAAACCAGAGATCATGTTAGTTGGTGCAACAGCTATCGGACGTGATCTTGGTCCTACTGTATCAGCAAGAGTTAAAACAGGTCTTACAGCAGACTGTACTTCTCTTGAAATCGGAGATTTCCCATTGGTTGCTGCTCCAGGAAAAGAATCTGAGCAGAAACACAATCAGTTGTTAATGACTCGTCCAGCATTTGGTGGTAACACAATCGCTACAATCGCTTGCCCGGATAACCGCCCACAGATGGCAACCGTTCGTCCAGGTGTTATGCAGAAGATTGCTCCAATCGCTGGTGCAAAAGCAAACGTTGTTGAATTCAATCCAGGATTCACACCTAACAACAGATATGTTGAAATCCTCAATGTTGTAAAAGCTGTAAAATCTACAGCAAATATCATGGAAGCTAAGATTTTGGTATCTGGTGGACGTGGAGTAGGTTCCAAAGAGAACTTCAAACTGTTAGAGGACTTAGCAGAAGTTCTTGGCGGTACTGTAAGCTGCTCCCGTGCTGTTGTAGAGAATGGCTGGTTACCAGTAGATCTTCAGGTTGGACAGACAGGTAAAACAGTTCGTCCACAGATTTACTTCGCAATCGGTATTTCCGGAGCAATCCAGCACGTAGCAGGTATGGAAGATTCTGATCTTATCATTGCGATCAACAAAGATGAAGATGCACCGATCTTCGATGTAGCTGATTATGGTCTTGTTGGAGACTTAAATAAGATCGTTCCGGCATTGACAGCAGCTTTAAAGACTGAACTTGGTAAATAAACCGGAGTTTAACGGACGTAGTGCCGCAGATTCTGTGGTGCTTTTATAGGTTGTGAAGGGCAGATATAAGCGTCCTCTCACAAGTCAG
>ERZ835880.2442-NODE-2442-length-12355-cov-5.776829_pt1 | contig 12355 bp, 15 predicted proteins | sample MGYA00519944_ERZ835880 | MGnify/ENA primary metagenome ERZ835880 (study PRJEB31850, sample SAMEA3708787) | human gut metagenome | biome: human gut; feature: human-associated habitat; material: faeces | place: China | collected 2014 ... | reverse complement strand
CAATGCCCACACACTCCAGACATAGTTTGATCGCCTTGTTCAGCACGACGCCCGCTTCCCCACGAGATGCGCCGTAGACGAGGAATGCCGTGCTGAGCAGCAGGAGCAGTATCTGCGCCGCGGCCTTTTTACTCAGTTGCTTACGCAAAAAATCACCCTTTCTGTTTGCACTGTGGCATAGCCTACACGAGGGAAGTGAATGCATTATGAACGTGGTGCTAAGAAAATCTTAAGATTTTTCCGAGAGGAATTCCACAAGGTGAGGTTCCAAAAAATCGAGGAACGTCCGCGCGGCGGGGGAGAGGTCCGGCAGCGTCGCCGCGCCGATCTCGACGATCTGCGGCGGGTCGAGCGGCAGGATGCGCACGCCGCCCGACCAAGCGCGGCCATTGAGCGCGTTGTTCATGGCGAGGCCGAGACCGGCCTCGACCATCGAGTAGGTCGCAAGGGAATCCATCGTGGAAAATTTGAGATTCGGCGTGATGCCGCAGCGCGCGAAAACGCGCGCGTTGAGGACTTTGCCAACTCGTTTGGCGACAGCGGCAGCGCCGCGATCTCCACGCTCGTGGCGCAGAATCGGGGTGCTGGGAAGGAAGAGCGCGTGAAAGAATCGTTTCGCAGCAGCCTTTTTCTGATGCTTGCGATGGGGCTTGCGATGTCGCTTATCATGTACGTTAGCGCGAGCACGTCGGTCGGCTTTATGCTCGGGACGCGCAGCGGCGCGGCGTTTGAGAATGCGCGCGACTATCTGAAGCTCGTGGCGCTTTTCTACACGCTCTGCTTCACCGGCAACACATTCGCTGGCTATTTTAACGGCATCGGGAAGGTATCCGTCCCGTTCCTCGGTGCGACGAGCCACATCGCGCTGCGAGTCGTCCTCTCGTGGCTGCTGGTCGGCAAAATGGGCCTCCCCGCCGTCGCGCTGGCAACAGGCCTCGGCTGGGTGCTGGTCAACGCGCTGTGGACCTTTGTCAAATGGAGGATGGAGAAAAAGCAGAAAGCAGCAGAACGTGATATTATGTAAACATCAAAAGCCGCGCGCCCTTAGGCGCGTGGCTTTTGATAAGTTTTGTGAGGTATCGCCGCTGATCGAAATGCGCGGCAAAGGGATGACATTTTTGAGAAAGCACGAGGTTTTTGCCTATACAGGAAGACCATGTCGAAAGAGAAAAACTTTTGCGAGAGACGCACTCTGCTTGCTGAACCTCTGTAAAGTGAAACTATTTTACAATTCTTCAAAATGGTAGCGCGGCTTGCCGACGCTTTTCTTGCCATATTCGATGGCTCTTGTCGGGCAATAGCAGATGCAGGCCATGCACTGTGTGCAGTTGGTTCCCCAGACGGGACGGGCGTTTTGCAGTGTGATGTTATTCAGCGGGCAGAGCTTTTCGCATTTGCCGCAGCCGATGCAGACATCGCTTGCAGTAAAGGAATTTGCCTTCACAAACAGCGGATAGAAAACCGGGTTCACCGCGCTGCTCGCGATGCGGTCGTAGAGTTTTTTGCGCGGCGGCGAGAACATGTGTCCTGCGCGGATCGCGGCGATCGCGCGGTCGATGAACGGCTCGGCTTTGGCGACGATCCGGCGCGCCTCCTCGACGGTTGGTGCGTTGAACATGGCGATGAAATTCTCCGGCATGACGATCTGCGCCGTGCCCATGTAGACGAGGCCCTTTTCGCGGCAGAGCGCGCGGTTGTACTTCGCGGCGTTGCCGATCTCGCTGCCGCAGTCCATGACGAACCACGTTTCCCTCGCGCCGCGCAGTTCTGTTCGCAGCAGATGGTCGCGCACGATGCGCGGGATGCGCCAGGCGTAGGTCGGCATGACGAGGACGAGCCGTCCATTGACGGCGAGCGATGTTATGTCGCCTGATTTGATGCGGTCATTCAGGCTGATGAGCGTATCGTTCAGCGCGTGTGCGATGCGCTCGGCAATGTGGCGGCTGTTGCCGGTGCCGGTGAAATAGAGTACCATGGCGACCTCCTGTGTCTTTTATTGTATTGCCTCTATTGTACCAGCCGTGGCGCGCGCAGACAAGCGCTTTGTGTAGGAAAACCGGCGGAGTAAAGGGACTTGAACCTGAGAGAAAAATCGCCGCGGCTTTTCTTTTTTAACCGAAAGGGGCGAAAGAGGCATATTGCCTCTCGTATACTTGTGTTTCCTGCATTTTCTGCTTGCGGAATGGGGGCGGATATGGTATCTTGAACCATGTGTCCGTCGGCCGTTTTCGACCGGCGGTTCACGTTCTCTAACTGAACGACCACCGAAAGGCAGGATTTTTTCTTATGATGATCAACAAACGGCTCATCGGCGCGGTGCCGGAGAGCAAAAAATATATCGCGGGCAACGTCGCGCTGCAATGGTGCTCGCTGTGCGCGAACATCGCGATGATGAGCGCCGTGACGGCGCTGCTCGCCGCGCTGTACGCGGGCAGCATGACGCAGAGTAAGATCGTCACGACCGCCGTGATCGCGCTTGCAGCTGTCGCCGTGCGATACGGCTGTACCGTCGGTGCGTCGCGCATGGGGTATCTATCGTCCAAGGCGGTCAAGAAGACGCTGCGCGGCGCGATCTATGACAAGCTCCTGTGCCTCGGCGCGTCGTATTCCGAGCAGGTCAAAACGTCGGAGGTCGTGCAGGTCGCGGTCGAGGGCGTCGACCAGCTCGAAACGTACTTCGGCGCGTATCTGCCGCAGTTTTTCTACGCGATGCTCGCGCCGCTGACGCTTTTTGTCGTGCTGTGCTTCGTGAGCGTGCCGGCGGCGGTCGTGCTGCTCGTCTGCGTGCCGCTCATCCCCGTCGCCATCGCGGCGGTACAGACATGGGCGAAGAAGCTGCTCTCGAAATACTGGGGGCAGTACACGGCGCTCGGCGACACGTTTCTTGAAAATTTGCAGGGCTTGACGACCTTGAAAATCTATCAGGCCGACGCCTTCAAAAATGATGAGATGAACGTCGAGGCCGAAAAGTTCCGCAAGATCACGATGAAGGTTCTTACGATGCAGCTCAACTCCATCACGATCATGGACCTCATCGCCTACGGCGGCGCGGCGCTCGGCGTCATCATGGCCGCAACGCAGCTGCGCGCGGGGAAGATCGACCTTGCGGGCGCGCTGCTCATCATCCTGCTGGCGGCGGACTTTTTCGTCCCCATGCGCCAGCTCGGCTCGTTTTTCCATATTGCCATGAACGGCATGGCCGCGAGCGACAAGATTTTCCGCCTGCTCGACCTGTCCGAGCCCGCACACGGCGGCGTCAGCTGTCGCGCGGGCGACATTGTCTGCCGCGGCCTGCGCTTTTCCTACGAACCGGAGCGCGAAATTCTGCACGGCGTCGATCTGACGATCCCGCAGGGCAAATTCGTCTCGCTCGTCGGCGAGTCGGGCTGCGGCAAGTCGACGATCTCCGCGCTTTTGATGGGTAAAAACAAGGGCTACACCGGCTCTGTGGCAATCGGCGGCGCGGAGCTGCGCAGCATTGAAAAAGCGAGCCTGATGCGGCGCATCACCTACGTCAGCCACCAGAGTTACCTCTTCAAGGGTACAGTGCGCGACAATTTGCTGATGAGCAAGCCAAATGCGAGCGATGATGAGCTCTGGAGCGCGCTCATGCAGGTCAATCTCGCGGACTTTCTCAGAGGGGAAGCGGGACTCGACACCTTACTTTCCGAGCGCGGCGAGAACCTTTCGGGCGGTCAGCGCCAGCGCCTTGCGCTCGCCCGCGCGCTGCTGCACGACAGTCCGGTGTACATCTTCGACGAGGCTACGTCGAACATCGACGTTGAGAGCGAGAACGACATCATGGCGCAAATTCACGCATTGGCGGGCCGGAAGACGGTGCTGCTGATCTCGCACCGTTTGGCGAACGTCACAGCGTCGGATGAAATTTACGTGCTGGAGCGCGGCAATATCGTTCAGCACGGTACGCACGATGCGCTGCTGAAGCAGGGCGGCGCTTACGCCGCGCTGTGGTCGGCCCAGCAGGTGTTGGAGCACTACGGAGAGGAGGCGGCAAAATGAAAAAAAGAAGCGGTTTTACCGTCATGGCGCGGCTCATCGGCCTCGTGAAGCCACTGAGCGGCTACATGGTGCTCGCCATTTTGATGGGCCTTGTCGGCCACCTCTGCGCCGCGTTCATCACGATCTTCGGCGGCTTTGCCGTGCTTGACCTGCTCGGCTTCGCAACGCCCGTCGCGCTCAAGACGACGTTCGTCTGTGTGCTGCTCTTCGCGCTCATGCGCGGCGTCTTCCGCTACGCCGAGCAGTCCTGCAACCACTTCATCGCCTTCAAGCTGCTTGCGCTGATCCGCGACAAGGTCTTCCGCGCACTGCGCCGTCTCTGCCCCGCGAAGCTCGAGGGCCGCGACCGCGGCGACCTCATCTCCGTCATCACGTCGGACATTGAGCTGCTCGAGGTCTTCTACGCGCACACGATCTCGCCCGCGGCCATCGCGGCGCTGTTCACGCTCATCATGTGTCTGTTCATCGGGCATTATCACGCATTGCTTGGCCTTCTGGCACTCGCGGCTTACGTCTGTCGGCGTGGTCATCCCGCTCATCACGTCCCACCGCTCGTGCGATATGGGGATGCGATTCCGCACGGAGTCGGGCGCGCTGTCGGCCTTCGTGCTCGACAGCCTGCGCGGCCTGAACGAGACCATTCAGTATGATCGGGGCGCAGAGCGCCGCGCCGAGATGGATGCGCGCACCGATGCGCTATCCAAAGAGGAAGCCAAGCTCAAGCGTCTCACGGGCCAGAACATGGGCATCACGAACACGGCCATTTTGCTCTTCGACCTTGCAATGCTGGTTTCTTGCGCGGCGCTGGTGCAGCGCGGAGAGCTGACGTTCGACGGGGCGCTCATTGCGGTCCTTGCGCTGTTCTCGTCGTTCGGCCCCACGGTCGCGCTGGCAAATCTCGGTGCGACGTTGCAAAACACCTTCGCCGCGGGCAACCGCGTACTCGACATTCTGGATGAAGAACCCGTGGTCGACGAGGTCAGCGGACAGAAAGAGGTCGAATTTACCGGCGCGGAGGCCGAGCACGTCACGTTCTCCTACGGCGGGGAGGACATTCTCTCCGACGTTTCCGTCCGCTTCCCGGAGGGGAGCGTCGTCGGCATTGTGGGCCGCAGTGGCAGCGGAAAATCGACGCTTTTAAAGCTCCTGATGCGCTTCTGGGATGTGCAGAAGGGCCGCGTCCGCCTGTCGGGCACGGACGTTTCCAGCATCAACACGGGGAATCTGCGCGAGATGGAGAGCTTCGTCACGCAGGAGACGCATCTCTTCCACGACAGCATCAAAAATAACCTCCGCATCGCAAAGCTCGACGCGACGGACGACGAGATCGTCGCGGCCTGCAAAAAGGCCGCCGTGCACGAATTCATCATGACGCTGCCGCAGGGCTACGACACGCCGGTCGGCGAGCTGGGCGACACGCTTTCGGGCGGCGAGCGCCAGCGCCTCGGACTCGCCCGCGCGTTTCTGCACGACGCGCCGCTGATGCTCCTTGACGAGCCGACGAGCAATCTCGACAGCCTGAACGAGGCGGTCATCCTGAAATCGCTGCACGAGCAGTGCGCGGGCAAGACCGTCGTGCTCGTGTCGCACCGCGCGTCGACCATGCGCATCGCCGACACGGTCTACTCCGTCGAGCACGGGAGAATGAGCTGATGAAGGATATCGAAACCAAGCGCGAGCGCGAAAAGAAGATGATCTCGCAGATGATCGCCCTCTACTGCCACCGCAATCACCACACAAAGGGCGTGCTCTGTCCCGAGTGCGCGGCGCTGAACGACTACGCCCGCGCCCGCTCCGAGCACTGCCCGTTCATGGAGACGAAGACCTTCTGCGTCAACTGCCGCGTGCACTGCTACAAACCTGACATGCGTGAAAAGATCCGCGCCGTGATGCGCTTTTCCGGCCCGCGGATGATTTTCTATCACCCCGTCGCCGCAATCCGCCACGTGGTGGAGACAAAGCGCGAAAAAAAGAGACTGGAGAGAGAAAACCGATGAAGCTGAAACGCCTTTTTTTCCTGATCCTCGGCTGCGTGTGCCTTGCGCTCGGCTGCGTCGGCATCGTGCTGCCGGTGCTGCCCACGGTGCCGTTCTTCCTTGCGACGGTGTTCTGCTTTGCAAACTCGTCGGAAAAGCTGCACACATGGTTTCTCGGCACAGAGCTCTATCAAAAACACCTCGACTCGTTCGTGAAGAAAAAGGGCATGACCGCGCAGACCAAGGCCGGCATCCTGATGTCCGTGACGCTGCTGATGGCCGTCGGCTTTTTCCTGATGCTGCGAAAAGCGCTCTACATTCCCTGCACTATTCTCGCTATTGTGTGGCTCTGCCACCTCGTCTACTTCCTCTTCGGTGTGAAGACGATCAAGACAGAATGCGAGGAGCAGATTTGAGTAAAAAAAGCGGCAGGGCCACCGGAATGCTCCGGCGGCTCTGCCGCTTTTTTGAGAGAGAGGAGGAAAAATCATGCCTTTTTCGGGGCGCAGCGGGCCGTAGAAGTAGCTCGCGGTCGCGCCGCCGTCGATGAGGAAGGTCGAGCCCGTGATGAACGCGCCCTTGTCGCTCATCAAAAGCTCGGCGACGTTTGCGACTTCGTCCGCCGTGCCGGGGCGTCCCGCGGGGCACTTAGCGAACATGTTCTTGTAGAAGCCGCCGCGCGGGCCGTTGAACTCGTCGAGTGCCAGCGGCGTGACGATGAGGCCGGGGGCGATGTCGTTCAGGCGCGCGCCGCGCTTGCCCCATCCGACCGCCTGCGCCGTGACGCGCTTCTCGTTGCAGCACTTCGCCATCTGATAGGCATGGAGCGTGTCACGGATGTTCTCGGGCTGCAAAAAGTCGAGGGACAGCAGCTCCTCCGTCGGCGTGGTGGCGAGCTTTTCGCCCTGCTCCGCCGTCAGGGCGGGCATGCGCCAGCGGGACTGGTTCGAGATCGTCACGCCCACGCCGCCCGGTGCGATGACCCTGCCGACCTCTTCTAAAAGTACCGCCGTACCGTAGAGGTCGACCTTCAGGATCGCCTCGATGGGCGCCTGACTGGGCGACACACCCGCAGCGTTGACGAGCATCTTGATCTCGCCGTACCTCTGCCCCCGGCAATGAGGGCCTTGATGGACGAGCGGCTCGAGAGGTCCATCTCGACGGGTGTGACATCGAAGCCCACCTCGTTCATCGTTTTGGCGATAGCCTGCGCATTCTCTAATTACTTGTCGCCTACAACGATTTTCATACCCGCGCCCATGCGGCGGGCGATGGCCGTGCCGATCTGTCCGGCACCGGCCCATAACATGACGTCTTTCATCGTTTTCCTCCTTACAGCAGCGCCTTGACGCTCTGCGCCCAGGCGTTGATCCTGCTTTCCGGCGTTTCCAGACGGTCGCCGCCGTTCGAGTCGAACTTCACCTGCATATCACAGGAAAAATCCGCGCCGGGGCAGGCGGCCTTCATATCTTTGATGACGCGGCCCGGCCAGCCGCCGTTTGTCATAAACGGCACAACGGTCTTGCCTGCAAAATTCTGTCCACGCAGGAATGTCTTGACGGCGGGAGCCATCGTGTACCACCATGTCGGCGTGCCGACGGCGATGACGTCGTAGTCGGCGACGCTGACAGAGAGTGGCTTGAGCTCCGGCGCAAAGCCACGTTCACCTCGCGCTGCCCCTGATCGACCACATCGTTGTAGCTGCCGGTATACGGCACGGCGGTGTCGAGCCGCACAAGGTCGCCGCCGGTGACGCTCTGCAAGGACTTTGCGATGCGCTCGGTATTGCGCACGACCAGGAATAGTAAACGATCAGGGGCTTTTTCATTTCGTTACCTCCTCGACCCAATGCGCAAGCGCGCTCTTTGCCTCTGCAACGTGGCTGCCGTGGATGGCGAGGCCCTTCGTGACCGCCGCGCCATGGGCAGCCTTGCGGATGTCGTTTTCGGTATCGGAAAGGCCGCTGCCCTCGTGCGTGCAGAAGGGGTGGATGGTCTTGCCCGTGAAGTCGTAGTGCTCGAGGAAAGTGTAGACCGCCATCGGCATCGTACTGCAATAGTTGGGGTAGCCGAGGTAAATTTCATCATAGGCGTCGAGGTCATCGGGCAGATCCAACACCGCGGGACGGGCGTTTTTCTGCCAGTCCTCACGCGCCTGCGCCACACAGGTCTTGTAGTCGTCTGAATAGGGCTCGGCCTGCTCAATTTTGTACAGCTCGCCGCCGGTCAGATCCGCGAGCATCTCAGCAACCTTTTCGGTGTTGCCGACGGAAATGCGGCGGTACGCGCCGCCGAAGTAGTTCTCTCCCGCGCGGGAGTAAAATGCGATCAATGCTGCCATTGTTTCGCTCCTTTCTTATCTCTTTGCGCCAAAAGCGGCGCACGGTTTTTGTTGATGCTACCATTGTAAACCGCCGCGCCGCGGGTATCAATTCCGGTTTTGCGGCTTTCCTATAAGAAAAACTGATATGAAAAAAGGCGGAGCCGTCGGTTACGCCTTCCTTGCATGGTCAGGCATCGAATTGTTCTTTCAGCAGCCGTGCGAATTCCGGCACGTAGGGGTTCGCGTTCTCCTTTTTCCAGAACGCGCAGTATGTGCGAAGAATCGGCACACCGTTTCGCACGAGCGGCACATGGGTGAGCGGTTCGGCCGCCTGCCTTTCGCCGCCCTCCAGCGGCAAAAAGCCCCTGCCGCCCGCGACCAGAAGACGCGCCACCTCCAGATTCTCGGCATACAGGAATTCACTTGGAAAGCCGAGTACAATGCGGCTGAATTCCTGCTCCGCCTTCCGCTCCGGCGGCGGGGCGATCAGAATGCAGGGAAAATTCTTGAGCTCTGCCGGTGCGACCGCCTCCATTTGCGTGATTGGGCTGTGGGCGGAGACTTCAATCAGGACGGGCCGGGCTGCAAGGATCAGATTTTCGTAGGCGTCGGAAAACAAGCGGCGCTGATCGTTGAGCGTGATCTCGACCCGATCCTCGCTCAGCATATCACACAGCTCCCCATGGCTGCCGTACGCGATGGAGACGCTGCCGTCGGGATACCTCGCCGAAAAGGCCGTGAGCGCGCGGTGAAATTCGCCGCCGGCGTAGGTGCGCAGGTAGCCGATCTTCAAGCTCGCCGCCTCGCCCTTGGCGATCTTCGCCGCCTCGGCGCACATGCGGTCGCAGTCCGCTGTGAGCAGCAGGCTCTTACGGTAAAAGTATTCGCCCGCAGGCGTGAGCGAAAATGAGCGATTTTTGCGCACGGGCAGCGCAAAGCCCAGCTCACGCTCCAAGGACTGCACCTGCTGGGAGATGGCTGACTGCGAGATGAAATTTTCCTCCGCCGCGGCGGAAAAGCTCCCGAGACGCACGACGGATTGAAAGTATTTGAGCTGCTTGAGCATGATGCACCTCCTGATGTCTAAATGACGATCCCCTCGCAGTGGTCGATCTCGTGCTGGATGATCTCCGCCGTCCAGCCGGTGAAGGTCTTGAGGCGTGTTTGGAATTTTTCGTTCTGCCACTGGACTTTGACGGTCTGGAAGCGCTTTGCTTTGCGCGTGCCAGTGAGGGACAGGCAGCCCTCCTCGGTGTCGTAGGGGCCGGACTTTTTGACGATGACGGGGTTGAACATGAGCATGTATTCGCCGTCATTTTCAAAAGCGATGATGCGCTTGTTGACGCCGATCATGTTCGCCGCCATGCCGACGCAGCCGTCCTTGTGGGCGATTAGCGTGTCGAGAAGGTCCTGCGCGGTGTTGAGATCGTCCGCCGTGGCGGCTTCGGCCTTTTGGGCGAGGAAGACTTCAGCTTTGCATATTTCACGAATCATGGCGTTCCTCCTGAATCTCATGCTGCGGAGCAAAAAAGCGGGCCTGCGCGTCGGCGAAGCGCGTGTTGAACGCCTCAGCCGCCTGAATGCTGAGCACATCGTCGGGGCGCATCATGTCGAAGGCGTGCATGTCAGAATGATAAACGTCCAGCTCTGCCGGAACGCCTGCGGCGCGCAGCCGCTCGAAATAGCGGACGGCCTCGGCGTAGAATGGCTCGCCGTCGCCGACGAACGAATAGGCGGGCGGCAGATGAGAAAAATCCGTCAGCCGCGCCGGAGCGGCGTAGGGCGAGAGCTGCGCGCGGTCCGTGCCGCGCAGATAAAGCCGCCACGCAAAATGGTTGCGGCGCGTATTCCACACTCTGCCGCGGTTGTCGCGCGAAGATTCCGTATCGCGGTCGTCGAGCATGGGGTAAAGCGGCATTTGAAACGCGACGCTGACCTTACCTTCGTCCCGCGCGCGGATGCAGACGGCGGCGCACAGCCCGCCGCCTGCGCTCTCACCGCCGACCATGAGCTGATCGCTGCGGACGCCGAACGCCGCGGCGTGCGCTTTCAGGTAAAGAAGCGCGGCATAGCAGTCGTCGATCGCGGCAGGGTAGGGGGCTTTTAGCGCCAGCCGGTATCCCGGCGACAGCACGGCCACGCCAAATTTCTTGGCGAGGTCGACCGCGCGGGAGGCGTGTACCATTTTTTTCATCCCTGCGATGTATCCGCCGCCGTGCAGCCACAAAATGCCTGCGGCGTTTTTCGGCGCGGCGAGCGGCGAGAGCAGGAGCGCGGACACGCCGCCGTTTTCCGTCGGGATGCGGACAGTCTGAACGTGGATGCCGGGATCAGGCTTCATCGGGCGCATCGTCATCCTCCATTGCCGCGGCTTTTTCCTTGTAATGTGTGCCCCAGACGACCATGGAATCGAGGATGGGCTTTAGGCTGTAGCCGGTCTCGGTCAGCGTGTATTCCACGCGCGGCGGTACCTCGGCGTAGACCTTGCGGGTGAGCAGGCCCTTGGCCTCCATGTCGCGCAGCTGCGCGGTCAGCACCTTCTGCGTCACATGGCCGATGGACTTTTTAAGTTCACCGAAGCGCTTGGTGCCGTCCATCAGGTCGCGCAGGATGAGCACCTTCCATTTGTCGCCGATGAGCATGAGCGTCGTCTCGACGGGGCAGGCGGGTAATTCCATGGTATGACCTCCTTCGTGTTACAGATATTGACCGGTGATGCTGTCGGGGTTCAATTGAATTTCCTCCGGCGTGCCGGAGGCGATGATCCTGCCGCCGGCCTCACCGCCGCCGGCATCGAGGCGCTTACGCAGATGGAGCACGCCGGCATGGTGCTTGACGTCTCCCATCTTAACGACGAGTGCTTTGACGAAGTTGCCGCCCGCGCCACGCGCCCCTTCGTCGCCAGCCACTCCAACTCCCGTGCGGTTTGCGGCGTCAAGCGCAACCTTACCGACGACCAGTTCCGCACCATTCGCGACATGGGCGGCATCGTCGGCCTCAACTACTGCAGCGAGTTCCTGTCTAACGAAGCAACCGACGAGACCGCTGCAGATGTCACCTTCGACCAGCTGGCGGCCCATATCGAGCACTGGCTCGACCTGGGCGGCGAAGATGTCATCGCGCTCGGCGGCGACTGGGACGGCGCCACGGTGCCCGCTTTCCTCTCCGATGCCAGCATGATGCCCGAGTTCCAGAACATGCTCTCCAAGCACTTTGGCAAGACCGTGATGCAAAAGCTCTGCAGCGACAACGCGCTTGCCTTCTTTGAGCGTTATTAGTTTCACATCCCTTGAGCGGGCCGGCATGCCGAACGGTCGACATGCCGGCCCGTCCCCAACCCAAAGGACCGCTTTTGACGCAGCAATTTACGATTTCCGTATCTCGACCGGATGGGACGGCCTTGCCCGTCATCGTTACCAAAAAACGCGTCAAGAACTTCAACCTACGCGTCACATCGAGCGGTGAGGTCCACGCCAGCGCACCGCTCGGCGCCGGTCGCGAGCGCATCGAAGCGTTTGTGAAGCGCAACAGCGCCTGGATTATCGGCCGACTTGCCCAGCGCGAGCAACGTCAGGCGACGGCGCGAGAGCCGCTCAGCCCCTCGTCCATCATTGCACTTTGGGGCAAGCCCATCACGGTACAGGACGCACTCGATCACAACTTTGCATCGCCCGCACCGCGGCCCAAGCAGGCCACCTTCGCAAGTTTTATGGGTACCGACGAATCGGACGAAGGCCCACAGGCCAAGCGGCGCGCAATCCTCGACGGCCTAACGTCCGACGAGCTCCAAGCCCACATCGACCAGCTCTATACGTCCGAGGTCACATCGGCGCTGCGCGATATGGTGCACGCGTACAAAATCGCAATGGGTGTCGCCGTCTCCCGCGCCTCCGTGCGCAGTATGAAGACGCGCTGGGGCTCATGCACGCCCAAAACCGGCGCCATTCGCATCGCACACGAACTGGCCGCCTACCCTGTCGAATGCCTCGACATGGTTGTCGCCCACGAGCTCGTTCATCTGCTCGAGCCGAGCCACA
>ERZ835880.2441-NODE-2441-length-12380-cov-2.760243_pt1 | contig 12380 bp, 7 predicted proteins | sample MGYA00519944_ERZ835880 | MGnify/ENA primary metagenome ERZ835880 (study PRJEB31850, sample SAMEA3708787) | human gut metagenome | biome: human gut; feature: human-associated habitat; material: faeces | place: China | collected 2014 ... | reverse complement strand
CGTTAAGGTGATGGGCGATAGCAGATGTGCCGTCTCGTGATCGACAACAGCCCGCACAAACACACGTACCTGGGACTTTACACCCGTGGTACGAACCCCAATCTGTTGCTCGCGTACATCGCCGGGCATTAGATCTTTAAAGGCTGGAAACAGATCGGGCTCCCCCGAGGAGTCCGTCGCTCCCGATACCGTTAGCTGGCGTGCATTTCCGTCATAGGCAATCGTGGGAACGTCAGCAAACGCACGTGCAGGAACGGCAAGCGCGATAAGGCAGACGATTGCCGCCATCACGCAGCGCAAGGAACACACAACGTCTTTACGAATCGGAGAAGCCATACCTACGCACCTCCATGCGGCGGCACCAGCACGCCATCCTTGACTGTACAGCCCCATGCCTCTGCAACTGCATCGTCGGGCGTGGATTGAATTGCTTGGGTCGAAATGTCAACGACCAGGTTCTTCCCATCTGCCTTCTGCTCAGTCACGCTCTTGATGAGCACATCGGTTTTGCCCATCGGAGCAACGGGAGACGTCCAGTAGTAGTACCCGTCGGACGCGACAACCCAAGACGAGGCGGTGTTGGAAGCAGATGCCTTGGACACACTGCCCCAGTCAATGACGTAGTCGGTGCCGGCAACTGGCTCATCCCACAGGCGTGCGCCATCCTGGTCCTGCCAGTAGATATCCACTGCAGCACGAATATAGGCGGGCGCAGTACCCGTGTTCTTCGCCTTGACATCGCTTTTCACTTTGCCGTTGAGCGTTTCCTGAACCGATGGCGTCACCGATCCGATGCCGAACTGGTTGACCAGCACGCCCGTAACCGAAAGCCAGGCCAACGTGCCTGCCGTACCGGCCAGGAGGATAACCCCCACCAGCAAGGCGATGATGCGCTTGCGCTTGGACATGCTAATCCTCCTTCTTTGCTACGTTGCCGTTGCTCCAAACGTTATGGGCACGATCGCTGCCGTCGATCCATTTGTCGTTCACACGCGTGTTCGTGCAGGTGAACGTGGCATCGTTCGCGCTCGATGCAGACGAAATCGTCAGCTCGGCAGTTTTACCGGGCGCCTTGCCCGGCGTGCTCAGCTCACCCTGGTAGCGCCATGCCCAAGCCGTATCTTCCTCGACGGTATAGATGCCAGCCGGAGCGGCGAACTGCACGCTGCCGACATAGCAAGTTTCACCGTTTTCGTCGCGCTGCTCGCTAACTTTCACCTCGACCATGCGCGTCTCGGCAGGAGAATCCTGCGACATCTTTCGCGTTACCTTAAAGCGGAACGTTTGCCCCATAGCGCTGGCATCGGTCGTCTTTTTAACGATCGTCAGCGCATGAGTCTGGGCAAAGTTGAACACGGCTTTGCCGGGGCCCTGATCGCCCTCGCCCGTCTTCTTGGACTCCAGACGGTTGGCCAGGTCGAACGAGCCGTCACCCGAACCAAGGCTGTAGAGCGAGACAAACTTGCCGTTTACGGGCTCTTCCGCCACAGAAACACCCTCTGTACCAGGCCCGTAGCTTGCCCGCATTACCGTAACGGTCAGCCGCGTTCCCATAAACGGCTTGGCAAAGCAGACCTTAAACGGCGCCTTGTCGGCACTGTCATCGACGGTGTTGGCGGCGGCGGGATCGAGCAGCCACTTAAGCTGGGCGGTCATGGTTTCGGACTTCGCGGGATCAGACGTATCTTTGGCAACCACGCGATATGTAACGGGATACAGGTCCATGTCGCCCTTAATTGGCTCGTCCTTAAACACATCCCAAGGCTTCGTATCACCATCGGCGCCCACATATCGCCACTCCAAGAAGAGCTCACGCATATCGCCATTGGCGGCCGCACGCTCATCGAGCAGCGCGACGATCTTGGAATGGGCGTCCGGGTCGTATGCCACGGACTTTTGCTCCATCATGGGATTCCCGCTGTTGTCATAGACGGGGCGGCCGTTCTCATCCATTTTGGGAACATCAACCGTATAGACGAAGCCGGACTTGCCGTCCTGCGCACGCTCGTCGCCCGAGTCGACCGTCGCCGTAAAGAGAACCGACCCGTCGACACCGTGATAGCGCACCTTATGCGGCGCAATCTTGTACACCGCAGTGTACATCGCGCTCTTAAAGGGCTCATTGCCCTCGAGGGGATACTTGTCGTCACCGGTCATCAGGGTGTACTTGTTATCGGATTCATAGTCACGCGACCAGCAGACAAAGTCGTACTTGGTGCCATCCTTGCCGACAACCTCAGTTGCAGCTTTTACCTCCAGCGAAATTTGATCACCAGAGTCGGTCCGCGAAAGATAACGCACAGAACCGGGGTCATCCAGATTGGCATCGATATTCGATTGAACACGCACCGCGCTGGCGCGGTAGACCGGATACAACTCCATGGGGGCCTTGACCACGGTGCTTTTATTCACCATGGAAACGTCGTCCGACCAAACGACATAACCGTTGCCAGCTACCGGCTTAGTTTCCGTCCAGCCCACGAAGGCATTGTATGCGTTTGTTGCAGCATCGATATCGCCGACGTTATACGTTGGCAGCGGGATGCCGTCCTTAAGGCTGCCGAGAGAATCGCCCTGCTGGGCTACCTTACCGTCCACATCCCTGGCATTGAGATGGTACACAACCGCCAACGGCGAATAGTACGCCACGAATGTATAGGCTCCGCCAGGTTCCACCGGATAAGAGCAAGTACCATGCTCCACATCGTAGGGAAGCGTCTTGATCTCGCCGTTCGGAAGCTCGATCTCAACCTTCTGCAACTTATACAGCTCACCGCCTGCTTTATAAACCGGCGTCGTAACGTCAGGGGTCACCGTTGCCGTAGCAGGATTGGTGTCCGCGTTGATAACGGGAGCGATGTTGTAGCTAGGCACATTGACCTTGTCCGTACCCTCAAAACCTGCGCGATGCAGGTTGGTGGTGTAGCTGACGTCGTACTTTGCGTAGACGGGATAGGCATCCTGCCACTGGGTGACCTTGGACTCGTCGGTCGCCAGATACGGCTCTGCCTTATCCGGATCACTCGTCACATAGGAGTCGCCGGCGACGTCGTAGATATACTTCCAGACGTCAGAATCCTTCTGAACCTCGGCGGTCGAAATCCAGCCCAGGAACTTATAGCCCGGCACGGCCATGTCGGCATCGGTCGGGGAAGCTTCGAGGGTCAGGGGGCTCTCATACGATCCCTTCTCACCATCTTCTGGCTTTTCGGCCACTTTAACCGACTTATTAACATGCGGGTAGTAATACGTGAACGTCGGATCCGCCCCGTTCACCTTGGTCTGCAGCAAGTTACTCTCATAGCGCCGCGTGGCAGTCCTCACGATATTATCGCCCTTGTTGTAGAAATTAACGTCCGTGGTAATCATCGCGCGAACGTAGTACTTCTTATCTGTACGCACCATGCTCTCGATGGGATTTTTCACATATGTCCAATATTCACCATCGCGCTCAAGCGTCCAGAAATTCAGGCGATAGCGATCATTCACCGGTTTGACCGTTACGTTCAGCGAAGCCGAAGTCCAAGTATCGCTTAGCGTTGCAGCGCCTGGAAAATCGGTATCGGCATAGAGGTTTTTTAGAGTATCGGCTCCCGTATCGTTTTTAACGTTGTGCGAGTACGCGTTAAGGGGACTCACGACAAGGGTTTCCTTCGTGAAGCGCGTGCCACACGTTTCATAACTATCCTTTATACCGTGGTCAACATGCTCCGGGCCCCAGTGGACGACGTTTTCACGCACGAAGGTACTACCGACGTTTTCCTCAAAGGGCGTTTGATAGCGATTCCAAACGGAACAAAGTAGCTTGCTGTCCGTAAACTCATGGTTGGTATAAGCCCGAACGTAATAATCCACTCGGTACTCAAAGCGGGCGATGTAGGTATGCGGCGCGGTTAAATCGACATCGGCGGGGAGCGTATAGCTGGGGTCGCGGCTTACGCGCACCTCGAGCGGGGCATCCTCGGTTCCCTTGTTTTCATACCAACCCAGGAAACGATAGCCGTCGGGCAGCTGGCCCTCCTCGGATATAGCTTTACCGGATACGTCGAGCACCCGTACGGTATACGCGCTTGTGCCATCCTCGGCAGTCTCAACCTTAACGTCAGTTTTGCCCACACCGTCGCGCCGAGTCTGATCGTCGGTTGCATCCTGCTCATTGCCCTCAAACACCGTCATGATGTTCGACACATAGTCGGTGTACACCGGATAAAAATCGGTAGGACCAAGCACAGTGATCTCGGTGCCGGCAGGATAGAACGCACCGGCGTTTTTTAGCTCGGCAAGCTTAGGCGAGGTGATGGCCGCGTAACCGCCATGCATCCCGGCCTCGCCACTCGGCTGCGTCGTCCAACCGATAAAGGTGGCGCTGGCGGAAAGAGTGCCGCGGTCCGCAGGGGCAGCCGGCGTTAAACCGACGCCATAGCGGTACCAGTCCGTCGACTTGTCGTGCTCCTCGCCGCTCTGCCACGCGAGCGTCTCGCCCTTGACGTTATAGAACAGTACCTGCGCCTCGTACGAAGCAATAAACAGGTCGTTGCCCTTAAAGGCCTCGGCCCCCTTCGCGTTATCGGCGGTATAGGTCGACGTTATCTCGTGCGCTTCGTTCTTCTGGACCTGCTTGCCAGCCTTAACGGCATCGGCATCGGTCTTGCCGTTAAACCAGGCGTTATCGGCATCGATACGGTTCACATTGACTCCGGACTCGCGGAACCAGCCCATGAAGCGATAACCGCCGTTGGCATCGGTCAAGCCCTTGGGCTTTGCGGAGGTATCCTGCCTAAACGTCACCGATGTATCGCCCTGGGCCAAGCCCTGGGCCGTTCCCGCCAGCACGGCGCTCACGGCAAAGGCGTACGGATCCGAGGTCGCTTGATCAATACCGAGTTTGGTTGCCGTAATTGTCGCGGTACCCGCACCGGGAAAATCGATCGTCGCCTTAACGCTCTGGCCATGCACAGGAATATTCAGCTTGTAATCCATCGCCCACTCATTGGGGTGCGGGCCATCCAGGGTCCCGTCGTTAGCAGTCGAGCGCATGGTGCCGGCACAGAAGTCGTAGTCGTGCTCTTCCCACAGCTCGCGCGTGGTGTAGCGCTCGTCGTCCCATGGACCATAGCTGTCGCCCTTGGTGGTACCGTCGCCGCCAAAAGAGGGGATCTTTTTCTTAGCCGCGGTACCCTGGCTGCTGCCTTTTAGGCTCACGCTCGGCTTAAAGTAGCACTCGGTGACCGTGGCATCATCCTTGTTGGCACGCGCGGCAATACCGCCCAGGTTCACATCGTTTTGAATGATGGGGATCACGGCGATGGGATTGTACTGACGCGAGCTCAAGTCACCCGCAAAATGGCTTCGAACGAGCTCGTTGCCCTTTTCGGTTAGAATACGACCCGCCAAGCCACCCGTCCACGCACGCGTCACGGCGACGACGCCCACATATGACGCGGCATAGCTGTAGCACTGCGCCGTCGAGAAGCAGTCGATAATCTTGGCCTCGCCCGCCATGCAGCCCACAAAACCCGAGGCGTACACGTTGTTGCCGCCCAGGGCGCCAATGGCCACGTCGTACTTATTGGTGACGTCGGTCATGCCAATCGAGCCATCATCTTTGCGCGTAGGCGTAACGCGGCAGTACTCAATCGTCGAATTTGTAACGTAGCCGGCAAACGCCGCCATATACAGACCCTCACCGCCGAGCGCCTGCACGCCCGAGGTCGTGTTGTTAACGGCGCGGCCACCACGTACCTCGCAGTTATAGAGGGTACAGCCGTCGAGCTCGCCGGCGATGAGACCGCCCTCAAAGCCTGCGTTGGTAATGAGGTTGAGAGCATTGTTGGCGCAGGTCACGTGCAGCGTGCTCTCCATGACCATAACGTTTTCGAAACGCGTTTTGACGGCCTTGCCCACGATAATGCCACCGCGGAAGTCCGCCCACACGTTGGCGTCCTTGACCAGGAAGTTTTTGATGGTGGCGCCGTTGGTCTCGGCAAAAAATCCCGTATCGCGCTCGGGGTCAAAAGCGTCTTTATCGTAGTTCAGGCCCTCAACGGCGTGGTTTTGACCATCGAACACGCCCTTAAACGGATGCTCCTTGTTGCCAAACGACAGATGCTTAACGGTGTCTGCAACGATGGTTTTCATGTCGTCGCTGTCGAGCTCAATGTCGTTATCGAGATAAACGTGCCAGCCGGACGTATCGCGCTCGCGCGACAGCGCCACACACGACAAAAAGTCAGCCTCGTTTTTGATGTGGAATTCGATTTTGGCCTCGGGCACATCCTCGGCATGCACCACCGTTGGCAGCGCCATAACGCAGCAAAGGGCAATCGCTGCGACGGCAACCAGCCTGCTAAGCATACCCCGGTTCATATTCTTGATCTTCATAGGCTAGTTCGCCTCCGGCCAACCCACAACGTCAAGTACGTCGAGGGCGGTATCGCTTGTCTGCTGGTTTTTGGCCTGCACGGCCTGAACATCGATATCGAGCTTGAATGAGCCGCCGCGCGCGGCATCGTGGTAGTCGCCCACAAATCGCAGCGAGTCCATAAGGCTTTCCGTCATGGCGCCGGGGTCGAGCATGCCGCCACGCCCGGCCAATCCACGGTAGTAGTACCACCCATCGCCGCCGTCGATCCACGGGGACCCCTCGTCCGCGTTCACATGAAACGCAACGCTGCCCGAGGCATCCGCACTCGAACCGTCGGGTGCCACTGACGTCATGCGTAGACGAGCGCGAACGTACTCAGGCTGCGCGCCGGCGTTCTCCACGCGTACAATGCGGCTGATGTCAGAGCCCCCGGCCTTGGTGTCGGGATAGTCCCCGCGCTCGTTGGCCTCAAACGGAATCTCCTCGCCCCGCTCGTTGAGGGTGTATTCGCAGACTCGTACCTTCACGCTGCCAAACGATAGGACGTTGTTCGCCGGAACCATATCAACGGTAAAAGCCAGCGTGCCACACATGCACGCCAGGGCCAACAGCGCAATCGCGGCAAGCGCCAAGGTGCGTTTCTGATTGTCGGAAAGATTGTTGAGCATTACGTTCGCCAATCGTCGATAAAAAGGGGGACCGAGATCCCAGCCCGAATATAGGGGTGGGGGCGGGCCGGGATCTCAGTGGGGGGATTAAGCCTGAGCCTGAGTCTTAGCCCATTCCTTGGCCTGCTTAAGGGCATTCTGCGCGTCAGCATTTTCACCCTGCTCGGTGCCATTCTGGCCCGCGCCAAAGATGTAGGCAGAGACCGTCATCGTGGGAGCCTGTTTCGGGTCAGTAGTAGTCTCGACAACATCGGTGTTGTTCATGGCAGAGGGAATCGTCACGGCAGTGAAAAGCTCATCGGTATAAACGTCCTGCTCTGCTTTGTTGGCTTCGAGCTTTGCAGGCAGGTTCTCTGCGGCAGAGTTCTTGGAGTACATAAACAGACCGCTCACGTACTGGTTGCCAGAGTTGTCAGATTGGTTGGTCTTGACTTGACCCTCAACGGGCTTCCAATTCGTATTTTTGAGCGTAAAGTACGGGGTCTTTTCAAGGCTGGTGCCAGGCTTGACGATGGCATTCTTTACGTAAATGAATACGTATGCATCATCAGAGCCAGCCTTGATGCCGACATTGGGGTTCTTGGCCACAGTGGCGCCAGGAACCATCTTGGAGTTGGCAACCCACTGGGTCTCGAACAGGTAGGCCTTTTCAGTGTTCGGATTATCGGGGTCCGGTTTCTCGGGATCGGTCGGATCAGGCTTGTTTTCCGGGTGGCCAAAGCTACCCACCGTGAACACGTTGTCAATGTGCTCCTGCGCCGTCAGCCATGCATAGGTACCCACACCGGCGGCCATCACCAACAGCAGCAGGGCGGCAATGATGCCGTAGCGCTTTTTCTTCTTGTTTTCCATCGTTCTCTTCCTTTCGAAAATCGACTTCCCCGGCAACGGCCCTTGCCGTTGCCGACACCTCTCCCCTGCCGCTATGAACGCCGCTCCCTCGCATGCGCGCGGGCATGCTTGCCCGCAGGCTCGTCGGGAACCACCCGATCGAGCACTATCGACGCCGCGACCAGCAGCGCCAGAACGGCCACCACAACAAGCAAACCGGGCATCGTCGTGCAATATGCGTTAACGAAGCCCAGGTAAGGGACACAAAAAGAGACAGTGCCGATCACGCGTGAAAAAGGCGTCTGCTCGGCATCGTGCATGATGGTTCCATCTGCATTTTTGTTTGCGATTCCCTGCGTGCCGATCGTCTGCGCGGCAGGGTCGATCTCGTACACCTGGTGCGTCACCACGGCGCCGTCCGATCGGTAAAAGGTTGCATTGTCGCCCACGGTAATATCCGTTGGCTCAACCTGGCGGACAAACACCATGGAGCCAACGGGAAGATCGGGTTCCATAGAGCCCGAAAGCACAGCAAAGGGCATGTATCCAAATGCGCGAGGCACAAAAGAAACAACGGCAAGGGCTATGACAAGCGCGAACGCCAAGCTACTCAAAAGTGCAATAAATCGTTTGAGTCTACGCGCAGCCAAAGTGATAATTCATCCCCCTTGAGGACCTATTCGACCCATCCAAAGGTCAGCAAGTTTCAACAGGAACCGCAAGGCGCTTGAAAAGTGAGTCCGAAATAAGCCAATTTGGAATCTTTTCGTAATAAAAACATAGCGATGTGCTACACATTTTTCAATGTTTTGTCGCTAAATGCTACCTATTTTGGCGTAAGTGGTCATTTATCACCAAATTAGTCTGTTTTATCCAATATCTGTGACTAACCCCCTACGCAACTTCCCCATAGAGGGATCATTTTTTTGCGAAACTAAAATAATGGTACCCCCCCCCACATTAAAACAAACTGCTGGAAGCGCCATTTATTTCCGACCCCTTTTACTAGAGTTTTTATGACAACCTCATGTAGTTCGCAGCCCATAACCCTCTGAAAACCGTGTCCCAGAATTCCCGTCCGGAGTGGGATGCGGCTTCCGCTTGTGGCCCCGTTGGGAAGCCGTATCCCGCTTCGATCACAAATTCCGGGTCGCACTTTCCGCCAAGACCCTCAACCGGAAACTACATCCCATTTCTCGACCGAATGCTGGGATGTAGTTTCCACAGAGCCCTTCACCGGGAAACCGCATCCCATTCCAAAGGCAAATTCCGGGACGCAGCTTCCGCAACCCCACCCATCCGGAAATCCCATCCCACTCCGCACACATCCGGGCATAGAACAATCAGCTTATTAGGCCTTCCATCAATAAAGGGGCGCCCTCGTGTCATGAAAAAAGCCCCGAGAATCTCGAGGCTTTCACGTTTGTACGATTGAACGCGCGGCACCGCAAGCGGCGAAGTTATTCGCCCAAAACGGCCTTTTTTGCGGCTGCAGCCATGTTATCCATATCTTCCTTGGTGGGATGGTCCTTCGCGGCAACCCAGTTGTCGAGCAGCATCTTAAATCGGGCGTTTTCGGGATCTTGCTCGAGCATTGCCTCGTAGCGCTGCTTAACCGCGGGACCCATCTTGCCCTGGCACATCGCCCAGCCTACAAGCTCGGCATCATTGGCCAAATTGGAGGTCACGCGATCGATAATCTGCTGATAATAGCTCTGGTCGGCACCAAAGCCGCAGGTGCCAAACAGGAAGACGCGCTTACCGTGCAAGGCGGAGAGCAACGCCGCGACCGAAGGCGTGCACGCGCCCTTGTCGCACCAAAAACCGACGAGCACCGTGTCGGCCGCGCAGGCGCCCTGCGCCTCGAGCGCAACCTGATCTGCGTCCGCATCGTCGCTCAACGCCGCGGCGTGGACAAACTCAACGCCCGCAGCCTGCAGAGCGCGCTTGATCGCCCCCGTAACCATCCTGGTATTACCGCTCTTGCTGTTGACCACCATAGAGCATGTCATAGTCACGTTGCCTCGTTTCCCCCGAAACTCGAGCCATTAATGCAATTTGTTAGAAGCATATCTTAGTACTAACGGCGCAGATGTAAACCATCTGCCGCTAATCGGTATTCCCTACTGGGCGAATTGGCTGCGGTAGAGCTCGGCATAGAAGCCGCCTGCCGCTAGCAGCTCGTCGTGCGTGCCGCGCTCGATAATCTCGCCGTCGCGCATCACCAGAATGCAGTCGGCGTTGCGGATGGTGCTCAGGCGGTGCGCCACGACAAAGCTTGTGCGACCTGCCATGAGCTCGTCGAATGCCGCCTGAACCTGCAGCTCGGTGCGGGTATCGATGCTCGAGGTCGCCTCGTCCAGCAGCAAGATCGCCGGGTCGGTGAGCATGACGCGCGCGATGCACAGCAGTTGTTTTTGACCCTGGCTAAACGTGCCGCCGTCCTCGCCGATTACCGTATCGTAGCCGCCTGGCAGCTGCACGATAAACTTGTGCGCATGCGCGCGCTTGGCAGCCTCGATAACCTGCTCGCGCGTGGCATCCGGGCAACCGTAGGCAATGTTTTCGGCCACCGTGCCCTCGAACAGCCAGGTGTCCTGCAGCACCATGCCAAAGGCGCGGCGCAGGCTTGCGCGCGTGTAGTCACGCGAAGACCGGCCATCGACCGCAATGCGACCGGCATCGATATCGTAAAAGCGCAGCAGCAAATTGATGAGCGTCGTCTTGCCGCAGCCCGTGGGACCAACGAGGGCAAAGCGCATGCCGGGCTTGGCCTCGATGCAAATGTCCTGCAGCAGCTTGCGGTCGTGAACGTAGCTAAAGTCCACATGTTCAAAGGCGACCTCGCCCTTCGGGGCGGCAAGCTCCGCGGCATCCGTCGCATCGGGCTCCTGCTCGCGCGCATCGAGCAGCGCAAACATGCGGCGCGCCGAGGCGTACGCGGTCTGGATCTGCGTAATGACGTTGGTGACCTCGTTGAACGGCTTGGTGTACTGGTTGGCATAGGACAGGAAAATCTGCACGCCGCCCACCGTAAGCGCCGCGGGCACGCCCGTGATCACGCCCACGCAGCCGATCACAGCGACCACGGCATAGATGATGTTATTGATAAAGCGCGTGCCGGGGTTGGAGAGCGAACCCATAAACTGCGCACGCTCGCCCGCGGTGTAGAGCTCAGCGTTGAGGGCATCGAAGCGCTGCTGGGCGTTGGGACCATAGGCAAAGGCGTCGACAAGCTTTTGCTCGCCTACGTACTCCTCGATATGACCACCGAGCTGCCCTTGAATACGCTGCTGTGCCGTAAAGCTTTTGTTGGAGAGCTTGGCAATAGCACCGGCTGCAAAAATGGAAAGCGGCGTGACGAGCACCACCACGAGCGTCATGGTCAGGTTGATGGAGAGCATAAACGCGAGCGTGCCCACGATGGTAATAACACCGGTGAAGAGCTGCGTGAAGCCCTGCAGCAGACCGTCGCCCACCTGATCGACGTCGTTGACCACGCGGCTCATAAGGTCGCCGTGGGCGTGGCTGTCGATAAAGCTGAGCGGCATACGGCTGAGCTTGTCGCTTGCCTCCACCCGCATGTCGCGCACCGTCTCGTAGGACAGGCGGTTGACGCAATAGCCCTGCAACCACTGGAAGGCCGCGGCTCCCACCACAACGAGCGCGAGTTTGGTGACGAGCGGCAGCAGTGCATCGAAATCCACCTGGCTCGCGGCAACAATCAGGTCGATGCCCTCGCCAATGAGAATAGGTGTGTAGAGCTGCAAGATAACGGAGATGGCGGCACTCACAAACGACGCCGCAAACGAGACGCGGTGCGGGCGAACATAACCCATCAGGCGGCGGGTCACCGCGCCCACGGGATAGCGCTCGGGATCGCCGGGCTGGCGTGGGCCGTCACCCAGGTCGTTGAGGTTATCGTTACCGGACACGTTTGCCGCCATCGTGGCGACCGAACCGGAGGAAGTGTACGGATTCATTTAGCAGCCCTCCTTTGCGCAGACAGATGCGGGGACGGTCGGAGCGGACGCGGGTCTTGGGGTGGGCGTGGGCGTCGTGCTCCCCTGCTGGCCCTCGAGCTCCTCGCGGCGCAGCTGCGACTGGCAAATCTCACGATAGAGTTGGCAGCTTGCATACAACTCGTCATGCGTGCCCAGGCCCGCGACCGAGCCGTGGTCGAGTACGCAGATCATGTCGGCGTCGTGCACGGTCGATACGCGCTGGCTCACGATGACGGTTGTCAGCGGCAGCCCGCCCTCGGCGGCACCGCGCACGCTGCGCTCGCGGATGGCATGGCGAAGCGCCGTGTCGGTCTTAAAGTCGAGCGCCGAGGCGGAGTCGTCCATGATCAGAATCTGGGGCGAGCCCACCAGGGCACGCGCGATGGTCAGGCGCTGGCGCTGACCACCGCTAAAGTTCTTGCCGCCCGCCTCGACCGGGGCGTCGAGCCCCTGCGGCTTGTTGCGCACAAACTCGCTGGCCTGCGCCATATCGAGCGCCGCCCAGAGCTCATC
>ERZ835880.2440-NODE-2440-length-12380-cov-11.722759_pt1 | contig 12380 bp, 10 predicted proteins | sample MGYA00519944_ERZ835880 | MGnify/ENA primary metagenome ERZ835880 (study PRJEB31850, sample SAMEA3708787) | human gut metagenome | biome: human gut; feature: human-associated habitat; material: faeces | place: China | collected 2014 ... | reverse complement strand
CGGTGCACGGCAGCGTGCTCGACCTTGAGGTGGACACGGGGGAGTTCCCGGTGGGAGAGCTGAAAGCCCTGCTGAGATCGCTCCACCAGAAAAAGCGCTACCACCGCCTGCGCGATGGCCGTCTGCTCCGGCTGGACGATTCCATGGAGGTGCTGGACGAGCTGAACGAGACACTGGAACTTTCCGGGGCCAAACTGGGCCAGACCCACGCCCGGCTGCCCCTGTACCGGGCCCCCAGTCTGGACTGGGCGCTCTCGGGGCAGAACGGCATCCGCTTCAACCGGGACGATGCCTTCCGCCAGCTCAGCCGGAGCTTCCATGCGGTGAAAGACAGCGAGTATACACCGCCCGCGTCTCTACAAAAAGTTTTGCGAAAATACCAGCGGGACGGCTACCGCTGGCTCCGCACGCTGGATGGCTACGGTATGGGCGGCATCCTTGCGGATGATATGGGTCTGGGCAAGACGGTGCAGGTGCTCAGCTATCTGCTGGCACTCCGGGAGCAGGGCGGGAACCCCCTGCCCAGCCTCATCGTCTGCCCGGCCTCGCTGGTGCTGAACTGGGCCGAGGAATGCCGGAAGTTCACGCCGGAGCTGAACTGTGTTGTGGTGGACGGGGATGCCGCCCACCGGGCCCAGCTGGCCGAGCAGTGGGACGGGGCCGATGTGGTGGTGACCAGCTACGACCTGCTCCGCCGCGACGAGACCCTGTACGAGAACCAGAAATTCTACGCCTGCATCCTGGACGAGGCCCAGGCCATCAAGAACCACACCACCCAGAAATACAAGGCGGTGTGCGGGGTGAACAGCCGTGTCCGCTTTGCGCTGACCGGTACCCCCGTGGAGAACCGCCTGGGCGAGCTGTGGAGCATCTTCTCCTTCCTGATGCCGGGCTATCTGCCGCCCTACAAGAGCTTTTGCAGCCGGTTCGAGAAGCCCATCGTGCAGGAGGAAGACCAGACCGCCGTGCGGCGTCTCAATCAGCTGACCGGCCCCTTCATCCTCCGCCGCATGAAGTCGGATGTGCTGAAGGAGCTGCCGCCCAAGACCGAGAATGTCTACCGCATCGAGCTGGAAGAGGAGCAGCGCAAGCTCTATCTGGCCGCTGTGGTGGACGCCCGGGAGAAGCTGCAGGCCGCAAAGCCCGAGGACAAGATGGCGGTGTTCGCCGTCCTCATGCGGCTGCGGGAGATCTGCTGCGACCCGCGCCTTATCGCAGACAACTGGGAGGGTGGCAGCGCCAAGCTGGACGCCTGCGTGGAGCTTGTCTCCAGCGCCGTGGAGGGCGGCCACCGCATCCTGCTGTTCAGCCAGTTCACCTCGATGCTCGAGCTGCTGGCAAAGCGTCTGGACGCCGAGGGCATCAGCCACTTTACGCTGCAGGGCTCGACGCCGAAGCCCGTCCGGGCGGAGCTGGTCCGGCGGTTCAACGGGGGAGAGGTGAGCGTTTTCCTCATCTCGCTGCGGGCCGGCGGCACTGGCCTTAACCTGACGGCGGCGGACATCGTCATCCACTACGACCCATGGTGGAACGTCGCCGCCCAGAATCAGGCCACCGACCGCGCCTACCGCATCGGCCAGCAGAACCCGGTGCAGGTGTATAAGCTCATTGCACAGGATACCATTGAAGAAAAAATCGTGGAATTGCAGCAGGCCAAGCAGTCGCTGGCCGACACCGTGACCGGCACCGCCGATGGTGCCATCCTCTCGATGCGGCCGGATGAGCTGCTGCAGCTGCTGGAAGGGAGCGAACCATGAAATACGCATTATTTTCGGTGCCGGTAGGCACCATTTACGACCTGCCCCAGACCATCAAAGAGGGCGAGGCGGGTCTTGTCTCCACAATCGGAGATGAAGGCCTGTATGGGCAGGCCTGTCAGGTGCGAACTGCGCCCGGCGGCGTGACCGCTGCGGGCGTCCAGCTGCCGCCCGATGTGGCCGAAGTGGTCAGCTTTTACGGGTACCATGGCTATGTGGATCAGCGGGAATTGCAGTTTGTCCGCGAGGAGGAGCTGTGGGAGTATCTGGGGGCAGACCTCGTTCTCGTGGGCCGCGCTACGGATGTCCTCAGCCTGCCCAAGGTGCAGGGCGTCCGGATGATGGAATTGGAGCGGGGAGGCGTTCTCCGCCGCCAGCCTGAGACCGCCGAAGAGGTCGAGGCCCACAAGGGCTGGGCGAAAGTCCTGCTGACGGATGGCCGGACGGGCTATGTCCGGGACGTGGCGCTGGAGCCGGTGAAATATGAGATGACGGCGGTCTTCTCCCAGAGAGAGGGCCTTGCTTTCAATGACGCGCTGGCCGAGACGCTGGACACGACGGCAGACAAGCTCGTGCCGGAAGCTGTGGCACGCTGGTACGGCGGCAGCGAAGATGCTTTCCGCGCCGCTGTCTGTGAGCAGGCAAAGAAGTATATGGGTACCGAGTACCGCTGGGGCGGCAAGTCGGGCCGGGGCATCGACTGCTCAGGCCTTGTCAGCAGCGCCTACATGCAGTGCGGTGTGCTCATCTACCGCGACGCAAAGATCATCGAGGGCTGGCCGATGCATGAGGTGGCCTTCGAGAACAAAAAGCCCGGCGATGCTCTCTTCTTCCCCGGCCATGTGGCGCTTTATCTGGGCGAAGGGCGGTATATCCACTCCACCGGTGCCGCCGTCAGCGGCGGTGTGGTCATCAACAGCCTTGAGTCGAGCGACCCGCTGTATCGGGAGGATCTGGTGAAGTGTTTGTATGCGGTGGGGAGTATTTTCTAAAAGGAGATAACCATGAAAGTCTTTGATCTACATTGTGATACCCTGAGTGAGCTGCGCTACGCCGAAAAGGCGGGTACGCCCAAGAGCTTTGCGCAGAATGATCTGCACATCGACTTGCAGAAACTGAAAAAGGGCGACTATATGCTGCAGTGCTTCGCCGCCTTTGTCAATCTGGGCGACAAGACCCCCGGTGCCGACCCGCTGGTGACGGCGCTGGAAGAAATCGACGTCTTCAAACGCATCATGGAAAAATACCCAGAGGATATTGCTCCGGTGTATCGACCCTCTGACATCCGAAAAAACGCCGCCGAGGGCAAGATCAGCGGAATGCTCACCATTGAAGAGGGCGGCTGCTGCAAGGGCAGCATCGGTGTGCTGCGCCGGATGTACGAGCTGGGCGTCCGCATGATGACCCTGACCTGGAACCACGAGAACGAGCTTGCCAGCCCCAACGTCGTCCCCGGCGGGGGCCACAACATCTGGCCCTGCACCCCCAACACCGAGACGGGCTTGAAAGAAAAGGGCTTCGAGTTCCTGGCTGAGATGGAGCGTCTGCACATCATCGCAGATGTGAGCCACCTGTCCGACAAGGGCTTCTGGGACATTGTGGAGCACTCCACCCGCCCCTTTGCGGCCAGCCACTCCAACTGCCGCGCCCTCGCACCCCACTGCCGCAACCTCACCGACGAGATGATCCGCGCCCTCGCCAACAAGGGCGGCCTCGTGGGTCTGAACTACTGCAGCGGCTTCCTCGACAACCAGCCCGAAGAAAAGCTCTGCCGCAGCACCACGGCCCTGATGGCAAAGCACGCGGCCCACTTCAAGCAGGTGGGCGGTATTGAGATCATCGGTCTGGGCAGTGACTTCGACGGCATCGGCGGCAAGCTGGAAATGGACGACTGTTCCAAGCTCCCGCTGCTGGCCGACGCACTCCGCCGCGAGGGCTTCACCGAGGACGAGGTAGAGGCCATTTTCTACCGCAACGCCCGGCGGTTCTTCGAAGAAAACCTCTAAATAATGTATAAAACGACATGGAGATTCCAAAATGGATAAAAACATGACGCTGGAAAAGCGTATTGCCGCCGAGCTGTATTCCTATCAGGGCAAGATGAGCGTCTTTGTGGACGATCTGCACGGCCACACGGTCGAAATCGGCGCTGACGAGGAATTTGAGACGGCTTCCACCATCAAGGCATATATCCTCGCAGCCCTGTATCTGCAGGCCAGCCGGGGCAAAGCCAGCCTCGAGGAAAAAATCACTTACAAGCCCGAGCACTTTGTGGACGGTTCCGGTATGCTCCGTGCGCTGGGCGTGGGCGCAAGTCTGAAAGTTAAAGACGCCGCCACCATGATGATCATCTGCTCCGACAACATCGCTACCAACATGGTCATCGACTATCTGGGGCTGGACACCATCAACGCCTGCATCCGGGAGATGGGCTTTGCCCACACCGTCCTGCACAACCCGCTCCACTTTGATATTTACAACGACCTCGGCACCACGACGCCCCGGGACTACGCCTCGCTGTTTGCGCAGGTGGCAAAGGGAACGCTCGTCAGCGCTGAGGCCAGCGCTGAGATGCTGGCCATCTTCCGTCAGCAGCACTACAATACCATGCTGACCCATGACTTCCCTCAGTTCTATCTCGACTGCGAGGAGACCGGCGAGCCGGAACTCATCTGGGTGGCCAGCAAGAGCGGCAGCATGAACGCCTGCCGCAACGACGGCGGCATCGTCCACACCCCCTACGGCGAGTATGTCATCGTCCTGATGAACAAGGACTTCCACGACATCATCGAGTACAATGACCATCCCTCCATGGTCTACGGCGCCCGGGTGTCCCGGATGATACTCGACCAGATTTTGGCCTGCGAGGGTGAGCTGTACAAGTAAAATCGTGGAAGAAATAGGAATATTAAGGGGAATCATAACAATGGGTATTCAAATCAGCCTGCCGATGATGGCATTTCTGGTGTTCATGACCGGCTTTGCGGGTTTTGTCGATTCGGCAGCGGGCGGCGGCGGGCTCATCAGCCTGCCGGCCTATCTCTTCGCGGGCCTGCCGCCTCACTATACTTACGCCACCAACAAATTCAGCGCCGCCTGCGGCACGACGTTCGCCACGGCCAGCTTCTTCAAGAACGGCGCGATGAACCTCAAGGTCGGCATCCTCGCCGCCATCGGAAGCTTTGCGGGCAGTGCCTTGGGCGCACACATCGTCCTGATGCTCAGTGATGAGGTGCTGCAGATGATGATGTTCATCATCCTGCCCATCGCGGCAGTCGTCATCCTGTGGCGTCGCAATCTCCCGGACGAGAACCGGGACGACGGCACCCTGAATTTGAAAAAGGCCCTGCTGGCTCTGGGTATCGGCCTCGGCATCGGTCTGTACGACGGCATGGTGGGGCCTGGCACCGGGACCTTTGCCATCATCGCTTTCACCAGCCTGATGGGCTTTGATCTGCGCACCGCTAACGGCAACGCCAAGGTGCTCAACCTCGCCAGCAACTACGCCAGCCTCTTCACCTATCTGAGCAGCGGGCTGGTGGTCTTTCCGGTGGGCATCCCCTGCGCCATCAGCAACATCGTCGGCAACATCATCGGCTCCCACTTCGCCCTGAGAAAGGGCGCAAAGTTCATCCGCCCCATGATGCTCGTGGTGCTGGTGCTCCTGCTGGGCAAGCTCATCATGGATATGCTGTAAGTAAAAACGAAAAAAGGCTGCTGTGCGTCTGCACAGCAGCCTTTTATTATATCCTATCAGTCGATGACCAGCCCGTTATCAAAGAAGGCCAGACCAAACGCACCGGGACCGGCGTGGGTGCCGATGACGCAGCCGATCTGGCGCACCAGCGGCTCGGGAAGGCCGAGATTGTCCACCAGATAGGTCTGGATGGGGTTCACCTCGCGGGGGCTGATGGTGTAACCGGCCAGAGAGGGGAAACGGGGATTGACGCCGCCCAGCTCCTCTATCTTCTTGAAGAGGGCGACGTATGCGCCGGGCAGACCCCGGGCCTTGCCGGCCATGGCGACTTTGCCCTCCTTGATGGTGATGAGGGGCTTGATGCCCAGCATCCCGCCGGCCACGGCGACGGCGGCGGGCAGACGGCCGCCCTTGCGCAGATACTTCAGGTCGTCGATGGCGGCGACGAGGTGCAGGTGCTCCTTGGCGTGCTCGAGGGTGGCGGCGATCTGGACGGCAGACTTGCCTTCATCCCGCAGGTGTGCGGCCAGACGCACCAGCAGACCCTCGCCGAGGCAGACATTGGTGCTGTCCACGAAGAGGACGTTGTCCACGTTGGCCAGGTCTGCGGCCAGCTTCGCACACTGATAGGTGCCGGACAGCTCATGGGACAGGAAGATGCCCACGACCTCGTCTCCGGCGGCAGCGGCCTCGGCGTAGAACTTTTCGAACAGCTCAGGGCTGGGCTGGCTGGTGGTGGGCAGCTTTTTGCAGCCGGCCATGTGCTCGTAGTACTCGCTGGGAGTCAGGTCCACGCCGTCCCGGATGACGGTGCCGTCCTCGAGGGTGACGTTGAGGGGGATGACGTCCACACCCAGCTGCGCGGCCTCGGCGGGCAGGATGTCGGATGCAGAATCGGTAAGAATGCGTATCATATAGCTCGTACCTCCATGGGTGCGTTCATCGTGTGTCTTTGGTAAAACGACAAATCTATAAAAAAGTCGTACAAAGTATACCAGAACGCCGGGCGGAATGTCAATCTTTTGAGTGAAATTTCTTCGAATGAACGAAGAACTGCTTGCAAAACGGGGCGGCAGTATGGTACAATGTCCGCCGACAGGAGGGTGCGCCGTGAAAAGACTGATAAGGGAAACGGAAAAGCCGTCTTTTCCGGCTCAGTGCCGGGTCCTGGCCGAGGCGGCAGTGCTCTGGGGGCTGCTGGCGGCGGGAGCACAGCTGCTGCTCCCGGCGGAAAAGACGGCTCTGCCCGAGGGCGCGGCCCTCGCGTGGGCTGCGCTGCGCATCTGCCTTGTGACCCCTCTGGCGGAAGAGCTTGCCTTCCGGGGCGGGGCGCTCTATCTTTTGCAACCGCTGGGCGGCGCGGGGGCTGTGGTGGTGCAGGCGGTGATTTTTGCGGCGCTGCACGGCAGCTGGACGGCCCGGGCCTATGCGCTGGGCATGGGGCTCATCTTCGGCTGGGCGGCCCAGAAAGCGAAGAGCGTATGGCCCGGCAGCGCGTTACATATTATAAATAACTGCTTCGTGTTTGCCGCACGGCTGGCAGAAAGGGGAATGGGATGACCGATTTTGAGCTGATGGGCGCGGCGCTGGAAGAGGCCCGAAAGGCCGCTGCACTGGGCGAAGTGCCGGTGGGCGCGGTAGTGGCGAAGGACGGAGAGATCATCTCTGCCGCCCACAACACCCGCGAGACGGAGAAAAACGCCCTCCACCACGCTGAGCTGCTGGCCATCGACGCGGCCTGCAAAAAGCTGGGCGGCTGGCGGCTGTGGCAGTGTGAGCTGTTCGTGACGCTGGAACCCTGCCCCATGTGCAGCGGCGCCATCATCAACAGCCGCATCAAGCGGGTGGTGTACGGTGCCGCCGACGTCAAGGCGGGCTGCTGCGGCTCGGTGACAGACCTCTTCGCCCAGCCCTTCAACCATCACCCCGTCATCGAGAAGGGACTGCGGGCCGATGAGGCACAGCAGCTTTTGCAGGAATTTTTCGTTTCACTGCGGGCCAGGCGGGCCGCAAAGCCCCGCTGGAAGCCGCCCGTGAACCCCTGAATCTGTGAAAAAAGTGGGAACTGCGTGAAAAAATCACCGGTGACCACTTTATTTTTTCGCCCGATTGTGCTATATTATTCAATGGAAACTTGTCGAAACCACACAAATGCCGCCGGGCGCGCCGCAGAGCCGGCCTAGACCGGAAAAAGTGAGCAGAGCGCAGCTCCGGCGGGGTGGGGGAAGCTGTTTCCTTTCCCGCCGCAGAGGCTTTGACACGAAGAGGCGCTGCGGCCGAAAATAGTGGACAGGAGGGTTTGACTCTTGTACAACGACGAATTTGAGCTGACATTTGACCTTGCAGACGCCGGGCCGAAGAAAGAACAGCGCAGGCCGACCCTGCCCGAGCCGGAAGAAGCGGCTGTGGCCGCACCGCCGGTGCAGGAAACGAGGGAAATGCCGGTCAGCGCTGCGCCGGAGAACACGCCGGCATCGGAGCCGGAACGCGAGCCGGAACCTGCGGCAGAGCCCCAGAGCACTGCCCCGGCGGCGAAGGGCCGCACCGTCCTCATCTCGGGCGGCGACCGGGGCATCGGCGCAGCAGCAGCCCGCGCATTCTATGCGGCGGGCTACCGGGTGGCAGTGTTCTACCACACCAACGCCGAGGCCGCCGCAGCCCTGCAAAAAGAGCTGCCGGGCGTACTGGCCGTCCAGTGTGACGTGGCCAGCCGGGCCAGCTGTGAGCTGGCCTTCCGCGCCGCCGAGCAGGCGCTGGGCCGGGTGGATGTGCTGGTGAGCAACGCGGGCATCGCCCAGCAAAAGCTGTTCACCGACATCACGCCGGAAGAGTGGCAGCGGATGCTGGACGTCAACCTGACCGGTGCGTTCAACCTCTGCCAGCTGGCCCTGCCCGGGATGATACGCCGCAAAGCGGGCCGTATCCTCACCGTGAGCAGCATGTGGGGCCAGACCGGCGGCAGCTGCGAGGTACACTATTCCGCCGCCAAGGCGGGCCTCATCGGCCTGACCAAGGCACTGGCAAAAGAAGAAGGTCCCAGCGGCATTACCGTGAACTGCGTGGCCCCCGGCGTCATCGACACCGATATGATGGCTTCGTTCACTGCTGAGGACAAAGCGGCATTGGCCGAAGAGACCCCTGTGGGCCGTCTCGGCACCGCCGAAGAGGTGGCAAAGCTTCTGCTGTACCTCGCCGGAGAAGACGCCGGCTACATCACCGGCCAGGTGTTCGGCGTCAACGGAGGTCTTGTGATTTAAGAAGCAAGACCGAAACTATGAGACAAGTTCACTTGCGGGGCGCTTCCCCCGCAGTGAGAAGGAGAGAGCGAAATGGGCATGACTTTGAAGGAACTGTTGACGAAAGGCGAAGGCACCCTGTCGGCACAGGAGGCCAAAACTTTGGCTGCACAGTGCAGGATGGATGTGGAAACGCTCTATACGCTCCTTGAAGAGCGCGGCATCAAGATCATCGAGGATGAGGCCGACGCCGATGTGAATCTGGACGTGGACAGCATCATCGCCGAGGTGGAGAACGCCGAGAACAACAGCGACGAGCTGGGTCTGGGCGGCGACGACGAGGAAGAGGCCGCCGAGGAGAACCCTGCCGACCTGAAGGCTGCGATGGATGAGCTGCTGGACGACCCCGTCAAGAACTACCTCAAGCAGATCGGCCAGATCCCTCTGCTGAGCGCGGAACAGGAAGTTGATCTGAGCAAGCGCATCCACGCCGGTGCCGAGGCTGCCCACATCCTGCAGGCCGACCGCCAGAAGTACGGTGCGACCGAGTACATCAAGAAGAACAGCGCCCGCTTCTCGTTCGAGGAGGATGAGAACAGCCGCAGCTACACCGAGGACATCGACGAAGAGGGCAACGAGAAGTCCAGCGAGGACGCCGAGGAAAAGGCTGCTGAGGAAGAGGCCATGGAGGCTGTGGAGAACGGTCCCCTGACCGAGGAGCGCCGTCAAGAGCTGCTGAAGATCCGCCGCGACGGCCTGAACGCCCGCCGCAGCCTGAGCGAAGCGAACCTCCGTCTGGTGGTCTCCATCGCCAAGAAGCATGTGGGCCACAATCTGGCCTTCCTCGATCTCATCCAGGAGGGCAACATCGGCCTCATCAAGGCGGCTGAGAAGTTCGACTGCGACCGCGGCTTCCGCTTCTCCACCTATGCGACCTGGTGGATCCGTCAGGCCATCACCCGCGCCATCGCCGACCAGGCCCGTACCATCCGTATCCCGGTGCATATGGTCGAGACCATCAACCGGATGCGTCAGGCCACGAACCAGCTGGTCTACCAGAACGGCCACGAGCCCACCCCGGAAGAGCTGGCAAAGGCCATGGACATGAGCGTCGAGCGTGTGCGTGAGATCCAGCGCATGGCACAGGAGCCCGCCAGCCTTGAGAGCCCCGTGGGCGAGGAAGAGGATTCCTCTCTGGGCGATTTCGTTGCCGACGAGAATGCCGAGGCTCCCGGCAAGGCTGCTGACCGCGCTATGGTGGCCCAGCAGATCAATCAGGCTCTCAAGAGCCTGACTCCCCGTGAAGAAAAGGTCATCCGTCTCCGCTTTGGTCTGGACGATGGCCGTCCCCGCACGCTGGAAGAGGTGGGCCGCGACTTCGGCGTTACCCGTGAGCGCGTCCGCCAGATCGAGGCAAAGGCTATCCGCAAGCTGCACAGCCGCAAGTGCCTGGCTCTGCTGAACGGCCTTATCGAGTGATATTTTCAACAATGCAGACGGCTGCCGTGGAAAACGGCAGCCGTTTTTCTGTATCTGGGCAGAAAAAACGCAAAATGCCAGATTTTTTTGCAAAAAACGCTTGCAATGCGGCAGAGTTTATGGTATTATAATTGAGCTGTGATTGTGCTGCTATAGCTCAGTTGGTAGAGCGCATCCTTGGTAAGGATGAGGTCTCCAGTTCGAATCTGGATAGCAGCTCCAGCTCAGAACACCTTGAGGTTGAAAAACTTCAAGGCGTTTTTTTGTTGTAATTTGTGATTTTGCCTGCCTGGGTTGATTTTTTGCGCTGAATGAAGTATTATATCTCTATAATCCAGACGGGATTTAACCGATTGCTATTTACGAGAACTATTTCCTCCAATAGATAAACCGCGCCGCAGGTTCGAACATTACCTGCGGCGCGGTTTTTGTTTTTGGCAGAGCGCTCTGCCGGGGAGAACCTCTCAGTCAAAGCCTGTCGGCTTTGCCAGCTCCCCTGATAGGGGAGCCCTTGGCAGGCTGGGTCACTTTGAGCTGACTGCCAAAAGTCCAATATGGCGCAAAAGTGCGGGCTCCGCTGCAAAGGTCAGCTGCTTCTGGACAGCGCACCTTGTCAAGCTGCCGCGGCTCTCTGTAGCGGAGCACTACAGTCCACGAAATAAATAAGCTTTACTCGTTCAGGGGAAACTTGGCCGACATGCCAAAGCCTCCCCTCGTTAGGAGCAACGGCGACGACCGCCGCCAGCGGCGGAAACAGGGAGGAGCTGTTGGGGCCGCGGCCAGCAGGATGCAAGCGACAGCGAAGCAGACGCTGGGAGCCGCAACCCGGCCTTGTCGAACAAAGTGAGACTGAGAGGTTGGACAAAGGACAGCCTGACCGCAAGCCACTGACTTTCGGCCATAGCGAAACAGGAGACGCTGTATGCCTGTACATAATCTGCCCTATGACCGCCGCTTAAATTCTCGTGCAAAGCATTTGCGCCACGAGATGACTCCGCAGGAGCGTAAGCTCTGGTTTGGTTTTCTGCGTGATTATCCGATAAAAATCTATAACCAGCGTGTGATAGAATTTTTTATCGTTGACTTTTATTGCGCAGAAGCGAAACTGGTCATTGAGTTGGACGGTTCTCAACACTATACAGAACAGGGACAGCTTTACGACCACGAACGAAGCTGTATCATTGAGCAGTATGGAATTGAGGTACTGCGGTTTTCCAACCGCGAAGTAAATCGGCAATTTGAAGCGGTTTGCGCTCAAATCGACCGCACGATTCAACAGCGTCTTAACACAGCAGAGTGATACGTTACATTTTACCATTGCCTATTACAAGCAATGAAACCAAGAACAGGTGGTATAAAATCATGAGAGAGATCCAGACCGCAGAAAACAAGACCCTCAAGCTGACCAATGTGGTCAGCCGCCGCATCCAGCCCGAAGAGTTCAACAATATGCAGATCGTGCTGACCCAGATGCACAACTTTATCAAGAGCAACGGCGCACAGCCCCTCGGCCCCCTCGTGCAGTGCATCAAACTGCCCGCCGGCCCCAACCCTCAGCCCGAAGTCTATATGATGCAGCAGGCCACCCAGCTCATCCCCCGCATGGAGGCCGGCTACTCCATGGACGCTGTGCTCCGCGTGCGCAACTGCCTGTACGCCCACTACGTCGGACCCATGAGCCAGAGCGGCCTTGCTTCCCAGAAGCTGAACATCATGGCTTTTGAGCACGAGCTCGAGCTGACCGGCACTGTCTACACCATCTTTGTCAATCAGGATGATGACGAGGGCGTTGTGGATACCTTTATGGAGACAAAGTAATATGACGACGACCATCCGCGACATCAACGAGCTGCAGGACCGCCGCATCATGATGGAGAAAAAGCTGCCGCCTTTCGGCTACGCGCTCATTCTCCTGACGGCTGCCCTCATCCTCTTCCTCGTGGTGTGGAGCACCAAAAACTACCGCACCTACGTCAGCCAGTCCAGCGGCTCTGTGCAGGCCGCCAACAAGACCTACATCATGTCCAGCTACTCCGGCTCCATCACTGAGCTGAACATCGCCGAGGGTACCTACGTCAACGAGGGCGACCTCATCGCTCACATCAAGAGCACCGACCTCGATATGCAGCAGGACAGCATCCAGAGCCAGCTGGACATCTACAAAAAGCAGAAGAGCCAGTACGAGAAGCTGGTCAAGTCCATTCAGGACGA
>ERZ835880.2436-NODE-2436-length-12394-cov-3.129346_pt1 | contig 12394 bp, 10 predicted proteins | sample MGYA00519944_ERZ835880 | MGnify/ENA primary metagenome ERZ835880 (study PRJEB31850, sample SAMEA3708787) | human gut metagenome | biome: human gut; feature: human-associated habitat; material: faeces | place: China | collected 2014 ... | reverse complement strand
TGCGGGCCGCAACGATGGAGGTGACAAGCTCCGGCAGGCTCGTGCCGAGGGCGACGATGGTCAGGCCGATGAGCGTTTCGCTCAGGCCGAACATCCGCGCGATGCCGGTCGCACCGTTGACCGCCAGCTGACCGCCGATAACGATGCACGCCAGACCGAGCACGATATTCACCCAGATCATCATCGTGGACATCGGCGCCGCGGCTTCCTCCGCTTCGGCTTCCGTGGCGGCACTCGCGAGCTGGTCGCGGTCGTGCAGTGCAGAGCGGATCTGGCGGGTAAGGATAACGGCGAAAATCACGAGCAGCACCGCGCCCTCCCAGCGGGCGATGGTCTGGTCGGGGAGGATCGCCGCGAACAGCAGCACCGCCGCCAGAATGGACAGCGGCCAGTCGCGCCGCAGCAGCATCTTATCCATCACGAGCGGACAGATGACCGCCGAAAGACCCGCGACCACGAGCAGATTGAACACGTTCGAACCGACGACGTTGCCGACCGCGATTTCGTTCGCGCCCTGAAGCGCCGCTGTCACGCTGACCGCAAGCTCGGGCATGGATGTACCGAACGCGACGATGGTCAGACCGACGAGCAGGGGCGAAACGCCCATTTTCCGCGCGAGCGCGGACGCGCCCTCAACGAATTTGTCCGCGCCCCACACAAGAAGCGCGAAACCGACGACAAGCATGACAAATGACAGCATAAGCAGGCCCTCCTGTTTTCATAATTACCATGTTACTGCGTACAAGCCGTATTTTTTGAGGAAAACGCGCACCGCATAAAAAAAAGACCTTCATTGCACCCTCTGTGCAATAAAAGTCTCGCTGCTTATGGTCCGGCACCGGGCGGTTTCCCGCCGGGGATGGCGTTGCCGGCCACGCCCTGCGGCGTGAGCTACTCCCTCTTACACAACTATCATATGCGAAAAGGGCGGATTAGTCAAGCCGAACTTTATGTTTTTGACGCTTTCTTTACGAAAAGGTTCGCCGCTTCCCCTGTATTTCTCGAAAAAATCTTTACAAGAACGCCCGTAAACGGTATACTATAAGATAACTGAAAATACAGAAGAAGGAGCATTTCTATGCTGCAATTTGAAGAATACAAGGTGAAACTGAACAACCTCAAGCCGGAGCTTGAGGAGCTGTACAAGTCCCTCGGTCTGGAGCAGGCGAAGCGCGAGGTCGAGGAGCTTGAAATCAAGTCCTCGCAGCCGGGCTTCTGGGACAATCCGGAGGAGAGCCAGAAGATCGTCTCCCGCATGGGTTCGCTCAAGGGCAAGGTCGAGGCGTACAACAAGATGTGTGCGCTGTGCGACGACCTGCTGACCATCTGCGAAATGGCCATCGAGGAGGACGATGAATCCATGCTCGGGGAGCTGGAAACCGGCTACAAGGAGCTGGAGGAAACGGTAGCGGAGCAGAAGCTCGGCACGCTGCTGACCGGCGAGTACGACAGCCACAACGCGCTCGTATCCTTCCACGCAGGTGCGGGCGGCACCGAGGCGCAGGACTGGTGCGCGATGCTGTACCGTATGTACACCAGATGGGCAGAACGCAAAGGCTTTACGATCGAGGAACTCGACTTTCTGGACGGTGATGAGGCCGGTGTGAAGTCCGTGACATTCCAGGTCAACGGCGAAAACGCTTACGGTTATCTGAAATCCGAAAAAGGCGTTCACCGTCTCGTCCGTATTTCTCCGTTCAACGCGGCAGGAAAACGCCAGACATCGTTCGTATCGTGCGATGTTATGCCGGATATCGACAAAGAGATCGATGTTGAGGTTCGTGATGAGGATATTCGTATCGATACGTACCGTTCCAGCGGTGCCGGCGGACAGCACATCAACAAGACGTCATCGGCGATCCGAATCACGCATATGCCGACCGGCATCGTGGTTACGTGCCAGAATGAGCGTTCCCAGTTCCAGAACAAGGACAAGGCAATGCAGATGCTGAAAGCAAAATTGTATATGCTGAAACTCCAGGAGCAGGCAGATAAGCTGAGCGACATCCGCGGCGAAGTAACCGAGATCGGCTGGGGCAACCAGATCCGTTCTTACGTTATGCAGCCATACACCATGGTCAAAGACCACCGTACCAACGCAGAGACCGGAAACGTCGATGCAGTCATGGACGGCGGAATTGATCTGTTTATCAACGCATATCTGAAGTGGATTGCCCTCGGAACCGGAGCGAAAGAGGAAGAAGCATAATTCGGCTGTGGGCAGAGCACAGTGACAAGTAAAATAAGGAGCATTTTCACCAACAGAGGACGGAAATGCTCCTTTCTGTTTTGAAGCCAAAGGCAAACAGGAGGTAAAAGTATGGGTATTATCAGAGCAGCAGTCAATGCAGTACACGGCAGTCTCGCCGATCAGTGGCTGGAGACCGTGGAACCGTATGAGATGGGGGAACATACGGTATTTACAGAGGGAATTCTGGTAAGAAAAGGCCAGAATAAAAAGGGAAGCCAGACGATTTCAAACGGTTCTGTGATCCATGTCTATGACAATCAGTTTATGATGTTGGTGGACGGCGGAAAGATTATTGATTACACCGCAGAGCCGGGCTACTTTACCGTAGACCAGTCATCGTCTCCGTCGATGTTCAGCGGATCGCTTGACGCAGCCGTAAAAGATACGTTTGAGCGCCTGAAATTCGGCGGCCAGACCCCGCATGAGCAGAGAGTTTTCTATATTAATCTGCAGGAAATCAAGGGAATCAAATTCGGAACGAGAAATCCGGTCAACTATTTCGACCAGTTCTACAATGCTGAGCTGTTCCTTCGGGCACACGGTTCCTATTCCATCCGCATCGTCGATCCGCTCCGCTTCTACGCAGAGGCTGTGCCGAGAAACGCATCCCGCGTGGAGATCGAGGATATCAACGAGCAGTATATGAACGAATTTTTAGAGGGCCTGCAGTCCTCGATCAATCAGATGGCAGCCGACGGCATCCGCATTTCGTTCGCAGCATCCAAGAGCGCCGAGCTGTCCCGCTACATGGCAGATGCGATGGATGAGAGCTGGCGGGCAATGCGCGGCATGGAGATCCAGTCCGTGGCAATCGCAAGCCTTTCCTACGATGAAGCTTCCCAGAAACTGATCCAGATGCGCAACGAAGGTGCGATGATGTCTGATCCATCGATCCGTGAGGGCTATGTACAGGGAGCGATGGCACGCAGTATGGAGAAAGCAGCAGCCAACCCAAACGGAGCCATGAACGGCTTTATGGGTGTTCAGATGGGCATGAATGCCTTCGGTTCCTCGTTTGCATCGGCGTCCGCTTCGAATCAGCAGCAGATGCAGCAGCAGGCGGCAGCCAAGGCACAGCAGGAAGCTGCAAAAGGCGTATGGAAATGCTCCTGCGGAACGGAGAACACCGGCAATTTCTGCTCAAACTGCGGAAGTGCAAAGCCGATGGTGTGGATCTGCGGCAAGTGTGGAACCGAGAACAGCGGTAAATTCTGTTCGAACTGTGGCAGCCCGAAACCGGAAGCGGCAGGAAAATGGGTCTGCGCATGCGGAACGGAGAATACCGGCAAGTTCTGCTCGAACTGCGGAAAACCAAGACAGTAAAAGAAAACAGATAACCATCCAATACAACAGCGGCTCCGGGGAAGGAGGGATAGAATATGGAGGTTATTACATACAAATGCCCGAACTGCGGAGGCGATCTGACCTTCGATCCGGCAAGCGGAAAGTATAAATGCGAGTACTGCCTGTCCTCGTTTACACAGGAAGAAGCCGAAAGGGCGAACCCGAAAGCAGCGGAAGCGCTGAACGGGGAGGACGATGCTGCCGGTGCACAGGAAGCATCCGATGCACAGAAGGAAAGCAGTACGGAGGAAACAAAAGGGGAAACAGAGCAGGGCGAAGCAGTTGTCTACACCTGCCCGAACTGCGGCGCCGAGATTGTGACCGATGCGACGACGGCAGCGACATACTGTTTCTACTGCCACAACCCGGTGGTGCTTTCCGGCCGGCTCTCGGGAGAATATATGCCGGATTTCGTGCTGCCGTTTAAGATCAGCAAGGAGCAGGCAATCGAGAAATTTTTGTCATTTGCGCGGAAGAAACGCTTTATTCCGAAGGACTTTTTCGAGAAAAACCAGGTACAGAAGATGACGGGTGTCTATTTCCCGTACTGGATTTACGGCGGAGACTTTGAGACGGATTACATGGCACGCGGCCGGAAGGTGAGAGTCTGGCAGACCGGTGATGTGGAGTACAAAGAGACCAGCATCTACGATGTCCGCCGGGAGGGCGAGGTCCGCGTGGACGGTCTGTCGCGCAATGCACTGAACAAGGCCGACCGCGATCTGATCGAATGCGTGCAGCCCTATCGTCTGGAGGAGATGCAGCCGTTTTCTATGGGCTATCTTTCCGGATTTCAGGCGGAAAAACGTGATATCGAACAGGCGCAGATCGCACCGGAACTGAAAAAAGAGCTGGAGACGATGGCGCGCGGCGCAATGCGGAACGAGGCGAACGAGTATCTCTCCCTCGAGCAGGAGAAAATGAAGCTTTCTCCAAAGCGGGAGGACTGGCGTTACGTCCTGTTTCCCGTCTGGACGCTGACGTATCCGGGAAAGGACGGGAAGGTTTACTACTATGCGATGAACGGCCAGACCGGAACGATCAACGGCGATTTTCCGTTTGAGCGGAAAAAAGCGCTGCTGACGTCGGTTGTGAGTGCACTTTTCGTACTGATCTTTATGCTGGTGGGAGGGTATTTCTCATGAGAAGAATGAAAAAAGCGAGACAATATCTGCTCGGCATTTTTGCAGCCCTTCTGCTGTGCGGGATTTTTTCTGTGAATACCGTAAAAGCGGACACCCAGTATGTCTACGACAACGCATCGCTTCTTTCGGATGAGGAGGAGCAGGATCTCGAGCGGTCCTGTGCGGAGTTTGAGAGTAATACGGACATTCATATGGTGATCCTGACCGAGTACAGCAGCGGCTCCGAGGACTGCCAGGCGATTGCGGATGATTTCTATGATAAAAAGTATCCGAAGGAGCCGAACGGCGTCTGCTTCCTCATCGACATGGGACAGCGCCAGATTGTGATTTCAACGTCGGGCATTATGCAGTATTATATGTCGGACGCGGAAATCGATGACATTCTGCAGGCAGCGCAGAGCTATGCAAAAGAGGGCGACTATGCGGGGACGTTTGCAAAAATGATTACGATAACGCAGGAGTGCTTCGAACGCGGTGTTTCCGAGGCGGACTACCTGATTACAGAAGACGGCTCGATTATTCATTACCGTAAAATCAACAGTACCGAGGCAATGATTGCTGTCCTTTTAGCTGCTGTGACAGGATTTTGTGTTTATTTTGGAATCTGGAAGAGTTACAGACGAAAGAAAAACCGCGGTGCAAAGGGCTATGCGGATCTGAAACGCGTAAAAATCAGAGACCGCAGGGATGCACTGATTGACCGCCATGTGTCGATGCACAAGATCCCGAGGGACGACGGAAACCACGGAGGAGGCGGTTCCGGCGGCGGAGGAGGCGGTGGCGGCGGAAGCCACGTTCACACATCCGCCAGCGGAAACAGCCACGGCGGCGGAAGTATCGGATTCTAAAAAGTCCTTGCGCATTGTGCCGGAATATGGTACGATCTTTCCTGTGAAAACAAATGTATTTCCTGGAAAGAACATAGAAACAGAGGATTGCCATGAGAGAAGAGAAAACAAAGTATTATGTAATCAAAGAAAAGGCGGTTCCGGAGGTCCTTTTGAAGGTCATCGAGGCCAAACGGTTGATGGATATGCAGGAGCTTACCGTGCAGCAGGCAACGGAAAAAGCGGGAATCAGCAGAAGCTCTTTCTATAAATACAAAGATGATATTCTTCCTTTTCATGACAATGCAAAAGGAAAAACGATTACGTTTATTCTGCAGATGGACGATGAGCCGGGACTGCTTTCCGATGTGCTGAAGATTATCGCCGAGTTTCACGGAAACATTCTGACCATTCATCAGACGATTCCGTTAAACGGCGTGGCGTCACTGACAATCAGCGTGGATATCGCGGAAGACCGGGGAGACGCCTCGGAGATGATCAACGAGATTGAGTCCAGACAGGGAGTTCATTATTTTAAAATCTTAGGACAGGAGTCCTGAAAAAGAAAAAGCAAGAGAGGGACAAAAGAGATGATTCAGATTGCAGTATTAGGATATGGCACCGTTGGTTCCGGCGTGGTAGAAGTCATCAACACGAACCATGACAGCATCAACAAGAGAGCAGAGAACGAGATTAATATCAAATACGTTCTGGATTTAAGAGATTTCCCGGGAGATCCAGTGGAAAAAGTGCTGGTACATGATTACGAAGTAATCGCAAACGATCCGGAGGTTGATGTTGTTGTCGAGGTCATGGGCGGCGTTGAGCCGGCTTACACCTTCACAAAACGTGCGCTGGAGGCTGGAAAGAGCGTCTGCACATCCAACAAAGAGCTGGTGGCAAGACACGGTACCGAGCTTCTTGCAATTGCAAAAGAGCACGGCGCAAACTATCTGTTTGAGGCAAGCTGCGGCGGCGGTATCCCGATCATCCGTCCGTTAAACTCCTCCCTGACTGCAGATGAGATCGATGAAGTAACTGGTATCTTAAATGGTACCACGAACTATATCTTAAGCAAAATGGCAAGCGACGGTTCCGATTTCGCGGATGTATTAAAAGAGGCACAGCGCCTCGGCTACGCAGAGCGCAACCCGGAAGCAGATGTAGAAGGCTACGATGCGTGCCGTAAAATTGCGATTCTTTCTTCTCTTGCTTATGGAAAAGAAGTCAATTACGAAGAGGTTTACACCGAGGGAATCACAAAGATCACCGCAGAGGATATCAAATATGCGACCTCGATGGGAACCGCAATCAAACTGCTCGCAACAAGCCGCAAGGTGGGTGATCAGTATTACGCTATGGTAAGCCCGGTGATGATTGACGCGAAAAACCCGCTGTACAGCGTAAACGGTGTCTTCAACGCCATCTTCATCCACGGAAATGTACTGGGTGATGCCATGTTCTACGGAAGCGGAGCAGGAAAACTCCCGACCGCAAGTGCCGTTGTTGCCGATGTTGTAGACTGCGCAAAGAACAAAGGCAGAAACATCATGATGAGCTGGAGCGAGGAGAAACTGAACCTGCTGCAGATCGATGATGTGAAGAGCCGCTTCTTCGTCCGCGTATCCGGCCACGCCGCAGAGCGCCAGAGTGAGATCGAGGAGCTGTTCGGAAAAGTAGAAATCGTAGCAGTTCCAAGTCTGTCCGAGGAGTTCGCATTCATCACAGGCGAAATCACAGAGCAGGAGTACAGAGAAAAAGCAGAGAAACTCGACGGAATCCAGAGCAGAATCCGCGCGAGAATTTAAGATCTTGAAATAGACATAACTAAAAAGACGTTTCACAGCCGTAAAGCAAGGGGTGTGAAACGTCTTTTTAGTTATCTTAAGATTTATTTTTAAAGATCTGTGCCGGATCCAAAGGAATCCGTATCATATCCCACCGGTTCCGATGCCGGATACAGGACATCTTTCCGTTCCTGATAGAACGCAGCCATTGTGATCTGCATATACGGCATCACCCATAAGAAGCCGATGGCACAGGAGCAGGATGCAAGGATCTCAAGTCCTAAAAAGCTGAGGAGCAGCAGAATGTAGCGGAAGAAATTCTTTTTCATCAGCACAAAGCTCTGACGGATCGCCTGGATCGGGCCGATGCCGGGAGCGTCGTTCATCACGAAGGTGGAAAGGGAAAACGGAACCAGCACCAGCGTGGAAACGAGAGAGCCGATCAGCTTATAAACGTAAACATTCATGAGCGAAGAAAGCTCGGCGTCAATGGAAAGTGCAGTTCCAAGCGTCAGTTCCGCACTCGGGGAGGAAAGATACTGGAAGCCTGGAATGCTGGAAATCAGGGCGATCACGGAGCTGATGCCGTTGATGATAAGGAACATCAGCACGTACTGGTCCGGGTGGTGATAGAAAGCGTAGAGCATATCACCGACGGAAATCGGTTCCCCGCGCAGCGTCGAGAGGCAGATTTTTAAGTAGCCTGCCTGGAAGAGGCTGAGGAGCAGGGAAAACAGGAACAGCGTCAGATTCAGGAAAATGATATCGTACAGCGTTGTGCCTGAAAAAATCAGCGTCGGGATGAGGGAACAGGAGAAGGTGAGAAACAGGTTGATCGCGGTTGCGCCCACCAGCGTGCCGCATCGGCCTGCCATGGCCTCACGGGCCTGCTTTTTCAGTTCTGAAAATTTCTGTTTTTGTCCGTTCATGAAAAATCCTTTCTGGTACCTAAATGGTATTTCCGTCGGTGGTTGTTCCGTTATCCGGTGTCATCTGGTATTCCTGCATGTACTGATTGTAATACCGCTCGAGCAGGTTGGTGCTGCCGCCGCTGACCATGTTGAAAAGCAGGAAAGAAGCATACATGCAGATACCGACAATTATGCCGATGGTACAGCCCGCCAGACCGGCTTTTGCCGTGCCGCTCATGCGTCCTGCGCCGCGGCTTAAAAGGGCGAAGATCACGCCGAGCGAGCCGAAAAACAGGGAACCCATGTTGAGCATGAACAAAAAGGAGCAGATCGCCATGACCATCGAAGCGGCCGCAAGGGCCTGCGAACCCGTCCTGCGCGGCGGCTGTACGGGAGGCTGCTGCTGGTAATGCTGATACGGTCCGGGACGCTGGCCCTCAGGCACGCCGTACGGATGGGAGGACTGATAGGAATCTCCGGACTCATTGGTGTTTGGATCGTAATTTTCTGGTGTCATAAAATGTCCTTTCTTCTGCAAAAAAGCGCGGTTTCACACGCAGTCTGTCAAAAAAGCTATAGTAAAGATTTTATCATGTAAGGTTGACAAAAACAAGACCTATTGATAAGGTAATAGAGTGGCTGTTCCGCCAAGGGTCCCGCTTTTTATGCGGGAAAAACAGAGAAGGAACAGCGTGTTTTGGAAGAGACAACAGGAGGAATTTACCTATGGATATGAATCAGGTATTGGCAGCCGAGCTGAACGTCAAACCGTGGCAGGTAGAAGCTGCAGTGAAACTGATTGACGAGGGAAACACGATCCCTTTTATTTCACGATATCGAAAAGAAGCAACAGGTTCCTTAAACGATGAGATACTGCGAAATCTGTACGACCGTCTGATGTACCTGCGCAGTTTAAATGACCGCAAGGCCGTTGTCCTGGCGAGCATCGAGGAGCAGGGCAAGCTGACCGCAGAACTGAAAAAATCCATCGAAGAGGCCGCAACTCTCGTGGTTGTAGAGGATTTATACCGCCCGTACCGCCCGAAACGCCGGACGCGTGCGACGATCGCAAAAGAAAAAGGATTGGAGCCGCTGGCGAATATCATTCTTCTGCAGATGACAAAAGAGCCGCTCGAAAAAGAGGCAGAGGCTTTTGTTTCAGAAGAAAAGGAAGTCAAAACGGCAAAAGACGCCATTGCTGGTGCCTGCGACATCATCGCCGAGAGCATTTCCGATGAGGCCGATTACCGTATGGAGATCCGCCGCAGAACCGAGGCGAAGGGCCTGATCGTCTCGACAGCAAAGGATGAGAAAGCAGAGTCCGTTTACGAGAATTACTATGAGTTTTCCGAGCCGGTATCGAAAATTGCCGGACACCGTGTGCTGGCACTGAACCGCGGTGAGAAAGAAAAATTCCTGAACGTCAAAATTGAGGCGCCGACGGAAGAAATCCTGCGTTATCTCGAGAAAAAAATCATCACCAAAGAGAATCCGCAGACAAAGCCGGTTCTGCAGGCGACCATCGAGGATGCCTACAACCGTCTGATCGCTCCGGCCATCGAGCGTGAGGTCAGAAATCAGCTCACCGAAAAGGCAGAGGATGGCGCGATCAAGGTCTTTGGAAAGAACCTTGAGCAGCTTCTGATGCAGCCGCCGATCGCAGGCCAGGTTGTCCTTGGATGGGACCCGGCGTTCCGTACGGGATGCAAGCTGGCCGTTGTCGATGCGACCGGAAAAGTGCTCGACACCACCGTGGTTTACCCGACCGCGCCGACGAACGAGAAGAAGATTGCAGCAGCAAAAGCGACCGTAAAAGATCTGATCCACAAATACGGCGTCACCCTGATTTCTGTCGGAAACGGAACTGCAAGCCGTGAGTCCGAGCAGATCATCGTCGAGATCTTAAAAGAGATCCCGGAGAAGGTTGCGTATGTGATCACAAACGAGGCAGGAGCGTCCGTTTACTCCGCAAGCAAGCTGGCAACCGAGGAATTTCCAAACTTTGATGTCGGACAGCGAAGCGCCGCTTCCATCGCACGCCGTGTGCAGGATCCGCTGGCAGAGCTTGTCAAAATCGATCCGAAATCCATCGGTGTCGGCCAGTATCAGCACGATATGAACCAGAAGAAGCTCGGCGAGGCGCTCGGCGGTGTCGTTGAGGACTGCGTGAATAAAGTCGGTGTCGATCTGAACACGGCATCCGCGTCGCTGCTGGAATACATTTCCGGTGTCAGCAAGGTGATAGCAAAAAACATCGTGGCATACCGCGAGGAGAACGGCCGTTTCGAGAGCAGAAAAGAGCTCCTGAAAGTGGCAAAACTCGGACCGAAGGCGTTTGAGCAGTGCGCGGGCTTTATGCGCATCACCGGCGGCAAAAATCCGCTGGACGGCACAAGCGTTCATCCGGAGAGCTACGAGGCAGTCGAGAAGCTGTTTGCAAAGTTAAATATGAAGACAGAGCAGATCAGCGATGGACCGACGGCGTTCTTCATCAAAGATTACAAAAAGATGGCAGAGGAGATCGGTGTCGGCGAGATTACGCTGCGCGATATCATCAAAGAGCTGCAGAAGCCTGGCCGTGACCCGCGTGACGAGATGCCGCGCCCGATCCTGCGCACCGACGTGCTCGATATGAAGGACCTGAAGGTCGGCATGATCTTAAAGGGAACCGTGCGTAACGTCATTGACTTCGGTGCATTCGTCGATATCGGCGTGCATCAGGACGGACTCGTCCACATTTCCCAGATGACGAAACGCTTCATCAAGCATCCGCTGGAGGCTGTGAGCGTCGGCGATATCGTGGAAGTGAAGGTCATCAGCCTTGATCTGGCGAAGAAGCGGATCGGGTTGTCGATGCTGCTGGATAAATAAAGTGTGATACGTGGGCTGCCCGAAAGAAAACAGGGGCAGCCCGCGGTGTATCAAAGGGGGATTACCATGAATGAGGAAGAAGTGCTGGTCGGACGGATTCAGGATCTGGCAGAGCAGTGTTATCACAGGGATGTTCCGTCACACACGGAGTTTCTGACGCTGGCGGAGCAGGATCTGTTCTACCGTACGGTAAATAAAATCCCGGGCGTGCGTTACGTGCTGTCCGGCGGATACGAGGCGGCAGAGCGGAAAGCGGCGCTGTTTCTGCCATCCTATGCAGAGGACGGTGATGCGTCGATGCTTCCGATCGCAGTCGTGCGCATCAGCCCGCTGAATGAAAAATTTGCGGATGCGCTGTCACACCGTGATTTCTTAGGATCACTGATGAATCTCGGCGTGGAGCGGTATAAGCTGGGAGACATTCTGATCGATGGAAACCAGGCGTATCTGATCTGTATGGCGGATATGGCGGACTACATCTGTGCGGAGCTGAAAAAAGTGCGCCATACGAGCGTGTACTGTGAAGTCGAGGCGGGACTGCCGGAGGAGCTGACGGAGCCGAAAACCGAGCGGAAAGAAGGCTCCGTCGCTTCCGTGCGGCTCGATGCGGTGCTGTCGCTGGCGTTCAGCAGTTCGCGGAGCAAAATGGTGCCGCTGATCGAGGGCGGCCAGGTGTTTATTAATGGAAAACTGGTGACGTCGCCGAGCGCGTCATTAAAAGAGGACGATCTCGTGACCGTGCGCCATATGGGAAAATTCCACTATGTTGGCGTGCAGAATCAGACAAAAAAGGGAAGGCTGTACGTGGCTGTTGAACGATTTGTCTCATAATAGATATTTTGAGGGATTTTACCGGAAAAGACCATTGACAGTGTTTGTAAAAAGACGGTATTATAGAGGGTATGTAGAAGGTCCGCAGTTATGAGAATTTTCATGAAATTTTTCATACAGAAGCGGACTGCGAAGATTACGTATCAGGAAGGCAGGAAGAAAAATGGGAAAAATGATATATCTGGATAATGCGGCTACTACCAAGACCGCTCCGGAAGTAGTAGAAGCAATGCTTCCTTATTTTACCGAAATGTATGGAAATCCATCCAGCATTTACGACTTCGCATCCAAGAGCAAAGAAGGCGTCAGCAAGGCAAGAGGCCAGATCGCAGATGTACTTGGTGCCAAGAAAGAAGAAATCTATTTCACAGCTGGCGGTTCAGAGTCTGATAACTGGGCACTGAAAGCCACCTTTGAAGCATATAAA